>AUXO016828000.1_pt1 | contig 10237 bp, 6 predicted proteins | sample 768731 | NCBI WGS metagenome assembly AUXO01 (sample SAMN02715735, study PRJNA202380) | gut metagenome | biome: sheep rumen | host: Ovis aries | place: New Zealand: Palmerston North | reverse complement strand
AACAAGCGATTCTTCCGCACCGACCTCAATGGCTGCAAGTGGGACATGATGTGCGACGCCTACCGCAAGTTCCTTCCTCACATCAACAACAACTATGACTATGCCAACCTGCTGAGTGAGCTCTTGGGCGAACTCAACGTGTCGCACTCAGGCAGTCGCTACTATCCTAGTGGTGGCAGTGAGCCAACGGCCAATATGGGTCTGCTCTTCGACTGGACCTACACCGGCAAGGGACTCAAGATTGATGAGGTGGTAGAGAAAGGCCCATTCGCCCGCTCTACCAGCAAGGTGCGTCGCGGCATGATTGTTGAGAAAATCAACGGCATCGAAATCAATGACGAGAATGATTACACCCAGTTGCTCAATGGCCTGGCTGGCAAGAAGACTCTGGTCACCATTCGCGACAAGGGTGGTAATACCTTCGACGAGGTCATCCTGCCCATCACAAATGGCGCTATGAACAATCTGCTCTACAAGCGATGGGTTAAGCACAACGCGCATCTGGTCGACAGTCTGTCGGGAGGACGCTTGGGCTATGTGCACATCCAGTCGATGAACGACGAGAGCTATCGTGAGGTCTACAGCCAAGTCATGGGTAAGTATTACAAGAAGGATGGTATCGTTATCGACATCCGCTTCAACGGTGGTGGCCGTCTGCATGAGGACATCGAGGTGCTCTTCAGCGGCAAGAAGTATTTTACACAGGTCATCCGCGGCCGTGAGGCTTGCGACATGCCCAGCCGCCGCTGGAACAAACCCAGCATCATGGTGCAGTGTGAGGCTTGCTACAGCAACGCTCACGGCACTCCTTGGGTATATCAGCACACAGGCATCGGCAAGCTCGTGGGGGCTCCCGTGCCAGGCACCATGAGCAGCGTGTCGTGGGAGACTCTGCAAGACCCGTCGCTCATCTACGGCATGCCCATCATTGGCTATCGCCTGCCCGACGGCTCCTACCTCGAGAACACCCAGCTCGAGCCCGACATCAAGGTGCTCAACGACCCCGCCGAGGTGGTTAAAGGCATTGATGCTCAGCTTGTCACCGCCACTAGAGAGTTAATGAAAGAGATTAAGTAACAAGTGTTATGTGGGTTGCATCGCTACGCAACCCACATAATTGAAAATCAATAAATTTAAACTTATGATATTATTAGACAGTATTTGGGACCCTTCGGGGACTTTTTATCACACAATTGGCTTGATAGCCAGCATTGGCCTGGTGCTTGGCTATGTGCCGCAAGCGTTGCAGACCATTCGCACCCGCAAGACCGACGACATCGCGTTGCCCACATTCTTGATGATTGGCATTGGTGGCATCGCGTTCATGATACAAGGCGCTATGCTGGGTGTCTTCGGTGATGACGACGAAAGCTTCTTTGGGCCTGGTGCGGCACTGTTTTTCACCAACTTGATTTCCACCGTGTGCAGTGTCATCATCTTTGGCATAAAGATGTATAATGACTACTTCAAGAAAGACTGCAAGAAGGACAAGTAGCCCCCCACATCCACGTTCAACACAACACGAGGCGACTCCCACACCGGTTGTCGCCTCGCGTTCTTTTTTTAACGGTTGTTATCCTATTTCCACAAGTATCCCGCTACCGAAATGCCGTTGTCGTAGATGTGCTTTGTCCCGGCCAGGGGTACTTCCACTCTCTTGATTCCATCGGTGCCTCGACGCTCCAGTTTCACGAAAAGGTTGTTGCCAGCCTCGCCTATGTCGGTAACATTCAGCAGCGGACCTTTGCCTCCTTTGTCAAGATGAATAACAGGCTTTTTGTCAACGTAGCTGGACAATGATTTGCCTTGATTGGTAGTGCGTCCATTGTCATCGACAATTTCAAATGAGTAGGTGTAATCACCACTCTCCCCAAGCCAGGTGACAGTAGCCTTACCATAAAGATAAATGCGGGAATTGTCGGGAGAGAGTTTGAGTTGCGGTTTGTTAACTTTATTCGACTTATTGATTGTTCCGTTTTTTGAGAGAGTGTGACTGTAGCGGTTAAAAGATTTGATGCTTTCAAAACCTTTTTTACTGTTAATGTTAGCCACATTAATGCCATAGACATATTGTGTTCCAATGCCGCTGTTTAGAGGCGCGTCGTAGCGGTAAGCATTATTCAGCGCCAGTTGCGACTGCTGGTCGATAGCTATGTCAATCTCGCTGATGTTTCTAAGCCTTGCTGCGGCATCATCGGCATTTTCGCGGCTGCCATTGTTGCGTCCACGCATACCGTTGTAGTACACAAACTGGTCGCCGTTGATTGTCACGCTTGAATTTTCCTTATCGGATGTACTGGTGATTATGACCGAAGGATTAGGCCCTTTCTCGTAGAAATTAGCGTTGTTAACCACAGTGGATGACTGGATAGTGACAGTGTGGCCGTACTCGCTGTGGTTGGAACTATAGGAAATTCCCTTGCAATGGTCGATTAACACATCTCCATTGAGGACGTTGCCCGAAATCACGCCGCCAAAACTTTGTGATATGCGTAAGGCACGTGTGTAGTTGTCGCACATGTGAACCGCATTGCCGGTGAAGACCATTGCATCACCCAGACTGTTCAGGTCGAAGGCATAGAGAGTGGGTCGTGATTGCATTTTCACTCCTGTTGCCGGATAGAACGAGCAATTGGTGATTATGCGATGGTCGTCATAGGTCTTGTAGGCCGATGCGAGAGCTTGCAGGCAACCATTCCATGTGATGTGATCGACAAAAATGCCTCCAGCCACAAGTATAGTCTTGTAGCGAATGTTACCTGAGCATGTGAAGGTGAGATTTTGCAATGCAGTGCCCACGTTGGGGTAATGATATTCCCATGTGGCATTCTCGGGGGTTACCTCTATTTCCTTGCCGGCCGAGTCCTCGTGCTTAACGTTGACGAGCATCATGTAGCCACCGTTGAAGCTGGTCTTTCCCGTAGATGGAATAATCTCGGTGCAGTCGGTGTTAGGGCCGGTCTTGTCGCGACCTGCCTCACCCATGAGCTTGATGCCAAAGCTAACGTAGATGCTTGATGAAATATTATACTTGCCACGTGGCAGGAACACCTCGCCTGTGCCTTTCATCGCAATGGCTTTGTTGATGGCTATGGCCCAGTTGGTCTCTTTCTCGTCTTTGAACCATTGTGGATAGGCTCGGTCGAGAATCCACTTGCCGGTGACGTTGATGCCGGTTGAGAAGATTTTTCTTATAGGTGCCGTTAGCGCGGTTGATCCACCTGTGATTGTTGAGCCTGTGCCGTTAATCGCCTTGCCGTTGATGGTTAAGAGTGATTGCTGGCCAAGTCCTATAGTCGAGTTTTGCATATTAATCATGCCCAGTTCCCCCTCGGTAAAGGTGCAGCCATCACCCATTGTGATGGTCGATGTGTTCAGGCTCAATTTGCCTCCCACCACAAAGATTGCTGTGCCCGAAGCGCAGTTGAGGGTGGCCTTGTTGAGGTTAAGGTTGCCGTTGCCGGCGATACATATCATGGAATTCACGGGCAGATTGGCTTGCCCGGTAATGGTGGATGTGGTGGTTACCTTGTAGTTGGTGCCACTCTTCCACATCGCGGGCGAGGAAGGCAGTTCCTGCCACGATGCCACCGCCGTGATGTCAAATGTGCTTTGTGCCGATAGTGAGATGACGTTGATGACAGCTGCAACGAGTAAAAGCAATGTCTTTTTCATGATGGGTGAAATTATTGTTGATTGACTGTTTTGTTATATACGTCGAGAGTTTGCTGGGCAATGTTGTCCCAATTGTAGTTAGTGAGGTTGTAGTGGCGGTTGTGTTGTGCCATCTGTAACTTGTGCTTGAGAGAAGCAGTGAGTTCATCGAGGTTGTCGACAGGAAAAAAGTCGGTGGCATTGAGCTCGGGCAAGCGGTTGGCGGGAATGTCGCTCACAAGCACATCGAGGTTATAGCTCATGGCTTCAAGCAGCGAGATGGGCAGGCCCTCGTGGGTAGAAGGTAGCACAAAGAGGGCTGCTCCTGTCATAATCTGGTTCAGCTTCTCGCCTTTTATGAACCCTGTGAGCACCACGTTGTCGCACTGCGCTGCTTTACTCTTTAGCTCGGCCGAATAGGCATCGTCGTGGTCGCTGTCGCCCACAAGTGCCAGCTTGTAATCCTCCAGGTGTGCACTATTGAAAGCCTCAACCAGGAGGTCGAAACGTTTCTCGGGAACAAAGCGTCCCAATGCCATCACATATTTCCCCTGTTTCAAACCCAGCGATTCAAGGTAGCTGGTATCGGTTGATTTCATTGGGGTGTTCACGCCATTGTAGATGATTGATACATTCTCGGTGCGGTTGTAGCATTGCTTGAGAATGCCGGTTATAACATGGCTGATGGCAATGATGTGACTGGCGAAACGTGCCTGCATTTTTTCACCAAGCCTTAGCATGGTCTTTGCCAAGCGACCCCACTTTTGACGGTCGTAGTCGGGGCCATGGTTGGTGGCCACAACTTTCATTCCCAGTAATCGTGCCAGCGGCGTGCATAGCGATGGCCCGATGGCATGGATGTGCAACACGTCGGGCTTGAGCTTTCGGGCCTTGAATATTGCCAGGGTGGTGTGGACAATCGCCTCAATGCTCTTGCGCCGTGGTGCATACACGTCGATGAGTTTCACACCTTTATACAGGGAAATGCGATTGTTCTCATTGACATAACAAGTGCGCCTGATGATGGTCACATCACACCCCAGGGCAACAAGCCGGGGATAAAGTTCCTCGCAATGGGTTTCCACGCCTCCCTGAATGCCGGGAATGCCACGAGTGCCTATTACAACGACCTTCATCACAGCAAGATTATTTTAACGATGGTTTGTTACATGAGAGCGCTACCGGTTCTTTTCCCTCACAAGGTTTCTCTCAAGTCGCCCTGACACGGGTCTTGACCCACGTCGTGCCAGCACTTGTCGAGCACTGCTTTCTTGCCCACCATGCTGCGCAACTTGTTCTTGAGCGCCCACTTTGCCGGGTGCTTGATATACTTTTTCATCACGGGAGCGGCGGTGCCCACCATCCAGCAGTTCTTGGGGCACTTGCGCACCTTCTCACGCACCTGCTCGGCCTCAGGACTATTCCATATTTCCATGAAGTCGGGGGTGTTGCGAATGTTACCCATTGCCTGCATCCAGTATTTATCTTCCAGACCATTGCAGGGATACACATCACCGTAGGGGTCGATGAAGAAATTCATCATTCCCGCCTCGCAAGGAAGCATGCGGCGGTTTCCCTCAATGTAGTTGATAAGACCCATGTTGAACCATGCGCGGAACCACGACTTGGGGTGACGTTCCTTGAGCTGCCAGTTGACTAAAGTTTCAAAATCGCGGCACACCTGCTCGCGATTGGAAATCACGTTGTCGGTCTTGTGGAAATAGTAGCTGTTGTGGAACGCTGCGGTGGCAAACTCCATTCCCATCGACTTGCTGAGCTTGTAGAGCTCAAGCATGTCGCTGCTATTGCTGTTGGAAACTGTGCATCCGAAGCCAATGTCCTTCACGCCCATCTTCTTGAGGGTGTGAAGGATGCGCAGGCCCTTGTCGAAGCCACCCTCGCGGCCACGCAACTCGTCGTTCTTGCTGGCCAGGCCCTCGATGCTGATGCGAATGCCAATGTTGGGGAACTTCTTGGCAAGGTCTATCACGCGGTCTTCAAACCAGCCACTGGTTGAGATGACGATGCGTGGGGTTTTCTTGTAGCACACCTCCACAATCTCGTCAAGATCCTCACGGATGAAAGGTTCACCACCGGTGAGGTTGATGAACTTGAGCTGAGGCAGGCACTCAAGCTCGCTTGGCTTGAGCTCCTTTTCCTTTATAGTGGGGTTGTCCCAAATGTTGCACATCTTGCAACGCATGGGGCAACGATAGGTCAATATGATAGAAGCATCGGTAGGCTTAATAATTGTCATGACAATTGTGATATATCAATATATAAACGCAAAACACCGCGTTGTTATTGTGTGAAAATGTTGTACACATCAAGGATTTTATCAAGATGAGCACGGGCTGAGAATTGTGCACTCGCTGCACTCTTTATTTTATCGTGATTCCACATCACTTCAAATGCTTTTGTTATGCAAGTCGATAGCTCATCGCTGTTGCCTGCTGTGAATACCATGCCGTTGCTGTTATCAAGCAACTCGGGAATGCCGCCTATGCGTGCACCCACCACGGGTGTGCCGGCACACAGCGATTCTATCACTCCCAGCGGATTGTTGTCATAGCATTCGCTTGGCATGACCGAAAAGCGAGCTTTGCTAAGCAGAATAGCAACATCCTCGGCATTGATGCGGCCTAGAAATTCTATATTAGTGGCATTGGCATATTTTTCTTTCAATAGTTGCAATAGCGGTCCATCGCCCGCCACTTTGAGCTTGTGAGGGAGATTGGAAGCTGTGCTGACGAGGGTTTCGACACCTTTCTCAACCGATATTCGGCCCACATAGGCATAGTAGTCTTCACGCTGAGGGTTTATTGTGTCGAAAAGTTGCTGCTTGGAAGGGTCGATGTGGTTGCACACCACGTGCAACTTGCTCTCTTCAAAGCCATCTTTGCGCATTTTGCTTGCCATGAACTTGCTGGGGCAGATGAATGCATCGGTGATTTGGTTGAGTTTGTCGCGATTCCAGCGTACAGCCTCAATCCATGCCAGGGCACTTGCCGCAGTGCTGTCCTTCATGCAGCGGTTAGCAAGCACAGGCATCTTGCGACCACCCAGGCACTGCTCGCAAGGCTTGCCGTTGTAGTAGCACAGGTAGGAGGGACACACGAGCTTGTAGTCGTGCATTGTCCACACCACGTGGCAACCACGCTGCTTTGCCAGCTGGGCCACAGCGGGTGAAATGTAGGAGTGAATGTTGTGCAGGTGCACAATCTCGGGCTTGAAGTCATCGAGAATTTTGGAAAATGACCTCTTGATGTCACCCAGGCCCAGCAGGCGCCATGCCGCCTTGATTTTGCCGACAATTCCACCTGTGAAATCAACCGATGATGCGTAATACCCGTTCCATTGTGTTTCCACATTCTCGCTATACTGCATAGCAAAGACAGCCACATCGTGACCGGCATCCTTGAGCAATCGCTCCAGATTCATGGCCGCCACGCAGTCGCCACCTCGAGGGTAATAGAACTTATTTACAATGAGTACACGCATCGATTCGGGAAATGAGCGTGCAAAATTAGTTAATTTATTTCTATTACTAAAATAATTGATTCATTTTTGCAAAAAACCAAGAGTGACCTAATTTGAAGAATAGGTCACTATGTGGTGGTTGTCGTGCAGGGCAGGGAGTGGAGTCGTTGTCAGTTTATTATTACAATGCTCCGTTCATGGCACTTGCACTGATGAGTTATTTTTTCAAAGTCGCTGCGCTTGCAGCCGCCTTTGGCAACGAGCAGCAACAGGCCTGTGTTAGGCTTTGAAAGAATGTCGTTTATCTCGCCGGTGCTGTTGAGCTTGTGAATTTCAACGAAGGTGTAATCGTTGCTCTTGCTATTCTCCAGTTCATTAGTAATCTTGGTTGAGTAGAGCATGTCAACGTTATCGGCCTTGAGGACGGTGATGGTTTTACCGGCCTTTTCGATTGCGAGTTTCAGCCGGGCCAGCACTTCATTGTTGTTGTGGGTAATATCGTGCACAAGCAGATTTTTCATGCCTTCCATCTCAAATAGTCGAGACCTTATTTCCCGCAACTTGTTGTCAAGCATCTCATCACGTTTCGCACCGCGGCCCTCGGGAATCTTGAACGCTTGGCTTTCCCATTGCTCGGTCAGGTCGAAGGTATCGGCAAGCGTGTTGCGTCTCTTCATAATGAAGAGAATCAGTAGCAACGGCAGTAGCAGTCCCATGAGCAGTAGCACTGCAGTGACGATGATGGGCTTTAACAGGCTGGGCTTCACGTCGCTATAGGCTTTGTCGATAATAAAACTGGGCGAGGTGTTCTTGGTGAGCTGCAGCATGCTGCTCTCGCGGCGTTGCATCAGGAAAATGAAGAGCTGGTTCTTCAGTTCCTTGTCGCGCAACAGGTTAAAGTATTCTTTCTCTTGTGTGGGCACTTGTGCCATCTTGTTATCGTCCTTGCTGGTGCTAAGGTTCAGCTGGTTGAGTTTTATGCGTGAGGCCTCAATGCCCTTTTGAGCTGCGTTAGTGATGGTTTTGCGCGACTCGGCAATAGTCTTGTTGAGTGCTATGAGCGACTCGTTACCCGGTTTTGCCGAGCGTTCCAGTTCCTGGCGGTTCAAGATAAGCTCGTTGTACTGGGTGATGACCTTGGCCATCGTCTCGTCGCCCACGGCAGGCAACACGTTGTTTCCACCATTGTTAAGGGCATTCAAAATCATTTGGTTAATCTCCACCTCGGCTTGTAGTTTAACGGCTTCCTGCTGGCTAAGGGTGCTGCCCTTAATCATTGCCTCGGCTTGTGCCCCAATGTCGACAATGTTGTTTTGTTTCTTGAAGTTGACGATGCGGTTATCGGTCTCGTTGAGCTCTTGCGAGAGCGACGCGATGCGGTTGTCATAGAACTCTATTTCCTTGCTCGAAATCTCGTCTTTGTGATCCTTGCGAGCCTTGTTGTAGTTGACCATCAAGGTGTTGAGCAGGTCAATGCCTCGCTCGGGACAGGCATCTTTATAGATGAATTCAATGGCATCGGCTTTCTTGTCATAAAGGTCAAGTTCTATTTTCTTGCGGTAGTACTCGGCCAGAGCGTCATTACCCGAAATGCTTACGACAATCTCGTCGGGAACATCGTTGATTGAGGTGGTGGGAGTGCATTTTTGTACTTCAAATGTTCCGTAAGGGGTTTTTACTTGGCAAGGCAATGTGGCATTGGTCAAGCTTGCCACTGTCTTGAAGAAACCTTTTTTCACAATGATATCGGCGGTGTTGCCATCTAGCTTGACTTTCATTTTGAGTCCCACCTTCAGGGTGTCGAAAAGTTCGGGCGGTGCAACCACTTTGATGGGGTTGTTGCCTTTATAAAGTGGTTTGCGTTCAATACCATCATGGCCCACATAGGTGCGGTTGAGTTCCAGGTCTTTGATGGTTTGAACCAGCACCTGATGAGTCTCGGCAATGATGCGCTCATTGTCGACCGACGAAGCACCGAATCCGCCTATTGAGAAAGCTCTCATCATTTGCGAAAGTCCGCCAGCACGGCTAATGGCTGCTCCCGAACCATTGTCTTGCTCTTCCTCAATGAGCATGACGCTGGTGATTTCATGCTCGGGCATGTGATGCATGCAATAATACACCGCGAGCAGCGAGAATGCTAAGAGCGAAAGTAATATCAGCCACTTGTGACGTTTAATTTCGCGAGAGTGTCTTCTAAAGTCTAAAGTGTTGTTACTCATATCTTGATAGTGAATGTTTTTTTAGTGGTGGATAAAGTGTTAACTTCTTCAAAGTTTTTGCTCATTGATGCGGAGAAGCCCAGAAGCATCATTGCAAGCATGCCCGACGTTTGAACAAAGAGGGTGCCGGCAATGTTCTCAATTAGGATGAAGACTATTGCCATTGAGCCCACAATGAAAGGGTATTTATAGCGAATTGCGTCATGCCTTATCAATGCACGCAGGTGATGATAAATTTTTATAAATACTAGAGCGAAAAGCACTATTCCAACGATGCCAAATTGTGCAAGGCAAGGATAGTAGGCGTCACAAATGAAGTCGCCAAAGTCTTCAGACAAGCCCCACACATTATTGATACCATACTCGTAGTAAAGCGTCGAGTAGTTTTGAGATGAGGCAAACGAGGCAAACGAGGCCAGCCCTGAGCCAAATGGGAAATAGTCGAGTAATATCAATCCTCCGGTTGCATAGAGCACAGGGCGGGCAAATGACTCCATGGTTTCGATGTCGAAACTATCGGAGTTTCCTGTGATAAAATAATAGGAAATCTTGTTCCAGCTCACAGCAATAACCACTGCAACTACTGCCACTAACAGCAGGGCGTGCTTGATGTTGAAGTTCTTGAGTACTCCGGGCTTATATAGAAAAAGAAAGAACATGTAAAATACAAATTCGCCGTAGTATTTTGCTCTTGTGCAACTCAAGCCCACAACCAGCATGGCGATTACTGTTGCCAGGTCGCGGTTACCCACTTTGCCCTCACTGTCGATTGACAAAAACAGGAATGTGGTGGCGCAAATGAAGCATGTAGTACCAATGTAGACCACATGATTGATTAAATCTTTAATTATATAATCACTCATGAATGCCAGTGCCAGGCA
>AUXO010138612.1_pt1 | contig 10238 bp, 8 predicted proteins | sample 768731 | NCBI WGS metagenome assembly AUXO01 (sample SAMN02715735, study PRJNA202380) | gut metagenome | biome: sheep rumen | host: Ovis aries | place: New Zealand: Palmerston North | reverse complement strand
TTAAAAACCGGAGAGATATCAGATGCCCATAACACAGGTATGCACACTACTACATTTTCAGAGATGTTCGAGTTCGAGTCTAACGGATACATCATTGACACCCCGGGAATCAAGGGATTTGGTACTTTCGATATGAAAGATGAGGAAGTAGGACATTACTTCAAAGAGATTTTTCAAGTATCAGCTAACTGTAAGTACAACAACTGCACCCACACTCATGAACCGGGATGTGCTGTTCTGGAAGCCGTCGAAAATCATCAGATCAGTCTTTCACGCTACACTTCCTACCTCAGCATCCTGGAAGATAAGGATGAACGGAAGTATAGGGAAGCATACTAAAAAATCGCCAGGCATTTCTGCTTGGCGATTATACTATACTTCGTTAGTTTTAGAAACTTTACTTACATCCGCAAGTCCACGGTTTCAGTTGCTTAAAGAAATCATTACCCTTGTCATCTACCAAGATGAATGCAGGGAAGTCTTCTACTTGAATTTTATAGATTGCTTCCATTCCAAGTTCCGGATATTCTACACATTCAATCGATTTGATACTGCTCTGAGAAAGAACAGCAGCTACACCACCAATTGTTCCTAGATAGAAGCCACCATGCTTCTGGCAAGCGTCGGTAACGACTTGCGTGCGGTTACCTTTGGCGATCATCACCAGTGAAGCACCATGATCTTGGAACTCGTCAACATACGGATCCATACGGTTTGCAGTGGTCGGTCCCATCGAACCACAAGGATATCCTTCCGGAGTCTTAGCCGGTCCCGCATAAAGGATTGGATGATCTTTGAAGTAAGCAGGCATCTCTTCGCCGGCATCCAGACGAGCTTTCAACTTAGCGTGAGCAATATCACGGGCCACGATAATCGTTCCCTTCAAGCTGACACGTGTAGAAACAGGATATTTCGTCAATTCAGCACGTACAGCGTCAATACCTTTATCCAAGTCGATTTCAATACCCTTGGATCCTTCGCCTGGCTTGCGATATTCTTCCGGAATCAACTCGGTTGGATTCTCATCCATCTTCTCCAACCAGATGCCATCCTTATTAATCTTAGCTTTGATGTTTCTATCCGCAGAGCAACTTACGCCCAGACCTATCGGACAAGATGCACCATGGCGAGGTAAACGGATTACACGAATATCGTGTGCCAGAGCCTTACCACCGAACTGAGCGCCTAATCCAATCTTTTGAGCTTCCTTCAACAACTTCTCTTCAAGATCGATATCACGGAAAGCACGACCTGTTTCATCACCTGTCGTCGGAAGATTATCATAATACTTGATGCTCGCCAACTTTACAGTGAGCAGGTTCTTCTCAGCAGAAGTACCACCAATAACAAAAGCAATATGATAAGGAGGACATGCTGCTGTACCCAGACTCTTAATTTTCTCTACCAAGAACGGCATCAACGTACTTTCATTCTGGATCGTAGCCTTCGTCATTGGATAGAAATATGTCTTATTGGCAGAGCCACCACCTTTAGCTACCATGATAAAGCGATACTCAGCTCCTTCGGTTGCCTCGATATCAATCTGGGCTGGAAGATTACAACGAGTATTCACCTCCTCGTACATCGTCAAAGGAGCATTTTGTGAATAACGTAAGTTGTCTTGTGTAAAGGTATTATAAACACCCTTTGAAAGAGCTTCTTCATCACAGAAGCCAGTCCACACCTGCTGTCCTTTCTCACCATGGATAATGGCTGTACCCGTATCCTGACAGAAAGGAAGGATTCCCTTGCATGCGGTCTCTGCATTACGAAGGAATTGCAGAGCTACATACTTATCATTTTCTGAAGCCTCAGGATCGTGCAAAATAGCTGCAACTTGCTCGTTATGCGAACGACGCAGTTTAAACTCTACATCATGAAAAGCTTGTTGACTCAAAAGGGTAAGTGCTTCCTTACTGACTTTCAATATCTCTTTCCCTTCAAATTCTCCGACAGAAACACCTTCCTTGGTGAGCAGACGATATTCGGTATCATCCTTGCCTGTCTGAAACATGGGTGCGTACTTGAAATCTGGTGTTGCCATATACGTATATTTTTTGATTAGTTATTATTCGATTTCGACAAAGGTACTAACTATTATCCGATTACACAAATAAAAAGAAAGGGAGAGAAGACAAAGTTTCTCTCCCCAACAGAATCAATATTTTTGATTCTCTCCCTAAAATTTAACGTTGTAAAGATAATACAAATTCTAATAATTTAAAGTAAAACCTTAGAAAAATAACTATTTACTTTATAAATAACCATTTTCAATCTTCATACTTGGGATATAAAAAGTCATTATACGGATATTTCTGGACATGCAGTTCCCGCACTTTCTTATAAACCACTTCTTTCAATTCCTCCAAATTGGTTTTTTCCTTAGCTGAAATAAAGATACAATTATCGTTCAACCTTGCCATCCACGTATTCATCAACTCCTCCAATGTCAGATTCTCCTTTGTCTTTGGTGTCAAGTCATCTTCATCCTTTTGGATATAAGTATACGCATCAATCTTATTGAAGACAATCATGGTTGGTTTACCACCAGCCCCAAGGTCTGCAATCGTTTTCTCTACCACCTGAATTTGCTCCTCAAAATCTGGATGTGAGATATCCACCACATGAACCAATAAATCGGCTTCCCGCACTTCATCAAGGGTCGACTTGAACGATTCCACCAAGTCGGTCGGTAATTTACGGATGAAGCCAACGGTATCGGAAAGAAGGAAAGGGAGATTTTCGATGACAACCTTGCGAACCGTGGTATCCAATGTTGCAAATAGTTTATTCTCCGCAAAGACCTCACTCTTGGAGAGAAGGTTCATCAAGGTTGACTTTCCTACATTGGTATAACCAACTAAAGCTACACGGATAAGTCGTCCACGATTCTTCCGCTGCGTTGCCTTCTGTTTGTCGATCTCAGCCAACCGTTCTTTCAACAAGGTCATCCGACTCAGAATGATACGGCGGTCCATTTCCAACTGAGTTTCACCTGGACCACGCAATCCCACCATTCCTTTTCCACCTCCGGCACCAGAGCCACCACCTTGTCGTTCCAAGTGAGTCCATAGTCGCTGTAGGCGAGGAAGCATATATTTATATTGAGCCAACTCGACCTGGGTCTTAGCATTGGCCGTCTGTGCCCTCATGGCAAAAATATCAAGTATCAATGAGGTACGGTCCAAGATTTTTACCTTCAGTTCACTTTCTATATTTCGGATTTGTTTTGCAGAAAGTTCATCATCAAAGATTACCATACCAACCTCACGTTCTGCCTCTTCTTCAGCCTTGATATAATCCCTGATTTCCTCCAGTTTTCCTGTACCGACATAGGTCACCGAGTTGGGTCCGTTCACCTTTTGAGTAAAACGTTTCACAACCTCGGCGCCTGCAGTATGTGCCAAAAATTCCAATTCGTCTAGATACTCCTTGGTTTTTCGTTCATCCTGCGTTGGGGTAATCAATCCTACCAATACAGCAGTTTCCGATTTGACTTCCGATATAATAAATTCCTTCATTCAGTTCCTATAAGTATTAAAGGTATAAAGAATTGCACTATCCTTGTTTTGGATGCAAAGATAGTGCAATTCGTGAATTTAAGAAAATGTACAAGGTACCTTTCTTTATAATAAGCTTTGGAATTCGGTTAAGAATATATTAGCCTCATCTTCTGACAAACAAAGTGGAGGTAAGAGTCGAATAACATTCGAACCACTCACACCCGTAAAAATGTGCTTTTCAAATAACAACCGTTTTCTCAACTCCTTAATTGGTTCATTGAATTCAATACCAATCATCAAGCCTCGTCCACGCACCTCCTTGATTCTATCAGGATGCTGTTCTTGCAAAACTTGCAACTTCTCCATCAGGTAGTTGCCTACTTCCCTGGCATTTTCGACAAGGTGCTCTTCTTTCATCACCTCCAAGACAGCAATTGCTGCTGCACAAGCTAAATGATTACCACCAAAGGTAGTACCAAGCTGTCCATAAGTCGGCCAAAATTTAGGACTAATTAAGACAGCCCCCATTGGGAACCCATTACCAATGCCTTTAGCAACAGTGATAATGTCGGGGCGGATACCTGCATATTGGTGTGCAAAGAATAAGCCAGAACGTCCATATCCCGATTGTATCTCATCCAGAATCAATACGGTATCTGTTTCAGAGCAAAGCCTACTCAAAGATTGTAAGAACTGATTATCCGGAACCTGAATGCCGCCTACACCTTGAATACCTTCGATAATTACGGCACATACATCTCCCTGCTGCAATTCTGTTTTGAAAGCTTCAATGTCGTTCATCGGCAAGAAGGTAACATGCCCGTTGTTATTGATTGGAGCAATAATATTCGGATTATGCGTTGCTTCTACCGCTAAAGAAGTACGCCCATGGAAAGCTTTGCAAACAGAAAGAACACGTTTTCGGCCATTGTAGAAAGAAGCTAGTTTAAGGGCATTCTCATTGGCTTCAGCTCCACTATTAATGAGGAATAACTGATAATCGTCATAACCTGATAGTTCACCAAGCCGATCAGCCAGTTCCTGCTGAAACTTATTAATTACCGAGTTTGAATAGAAGCCTAGTTGCGCAACTTGGTCACTTATTGCTTTCACATAATGTGGATGAGCATGACCGATTGAGATGACTGCATGACCACCGTAAAGGTCCAAATACTCACATCCTTGATCATCCCAAACATGACAACCCTTTCCTTTGACAATATTGACATCGAAAAGAGGATATACATCAAATAATTTCATAAACTCAATTTTATAAAGGGTGAATGCCAGGCACTCACCCTTTTACCTAATCAAATTAATATGTTTAAAAAGCCGATGGCTTTAAATTCAATCCAACAGTTTCTTCAAGGTTAAACATTAGATTCATATTGTGAACTGCTGTCCCGCTAGCACCTTTTAACAGGTTATCAATACAAGAAACAATAAGTAACTTATCATCATGCTTTTCCAGATGAATCAAGCATTTGTTCGTATTTACGACCTGCTTCAAGTCAATGTTCTCATATACCATAAAGACAAATGAATCTTCGGCATAATAATCTTCATAAAGTTGATACAACTGCTCTTCATCTAAGTTGCACTTTAGAACCAATGTTGCAAATATTCCTCGTGTGAAGTCACCTCGATAAGGAATAAAGTCGATATTCGAATGGAAATCCTCTTGCAACTGAATCAGAGACTGCTTTATTTCTGGGACATGCTGGTGTTGGAAAGGCTTGTATATACTCATATTGTTGTTGCGCCAGCTGAAGTGAGAGGTTGCACCAGGCTTCACTCCTGCTCCTGTACTACCTGTAATCGCATTAACCATCACATCACTTTGAATCAATGAATGTTTAGCCAAAGGTAATAATCCCAACTGAATACATGTGGCAAAGCAACCGGGGTTTGCAACGTGCATGCTATGGCAAATTGCCCGGCGATTCAATTCAGGGAGGCCATAAATAAAGTCGTGGTCATCCGACTTCAGTCGATAGTCCATGCTAAGGTCGATCAGCCTCAAGCCTTCAGGAATCTGATGACTGTCCATGAACTTACGCGTATCACCATGAGCCGTACAGAAGAATAAGACGTCAATCTCGTCCAATGGCAACTCATCAGTAAAGACTAAATCGGTCTCCCCGTACAAGCCGGCATGGACAGATACAATTTTGTTTCCTGCATTACTGGTGCTGTTGACAAACCGTATCTCCACCTCCGGATGGTTCAACAACAACCGAATCAATTCACCTGCCGTATAACCTGCTCCACCTATTATACCTACTTTAATCATATTTCTATATCCTTATGGTTTGCATAATAAACACGCAAAGGTGTTGAGGTTACTTTGATAAAGCCTTTCGCATCCTCTGCCGTCCAGCCCTTTTGCATCTCACCATATTCTCCGAACTTCGTCTTTACCAAGTCGTCCTTCGATTCAACACCAACGGTTGAAAAAGAAAGAGGTCGAAGTTCAAGGATTGCCGTACCATTGACATTGCGTTGCGAACTTTCGAGCATGGCTTCAATATCTCGCATCACTGGTTCCAAATATTGACTTTCATGCAAGAACATCCCATACCAGTTGGCCACTTGATCTTTCCAATACTGCTGCCATTTACTTAACGTAAACTTCTCTAAGAAACGATGTGCACCAATAATCAGCATAGGTGCAGCAGCCTCAAAGCCTACGCGCCCCTTGATACCGATAATCGTGTCACCAACGTGCATATCACGTCCAATACCATAAGCAGCCCCTATCGTCTCCACTTTCTGTATGGCTTTGATTGGGTCGTCGAAGGTTTCATCGTTCACAGCTTTCAACTCTCCCTTTTCAAACGTCAGGCGAAGTTGCTCACATCCCTCCTTCGTCACCTGCTTCAGATAAGCACTATCAGGAAGTCCCTTTGCAGAATCCAAGATTTCACCACCACAGATAGATGTACCCCACAGGCCCACATTATAAGAGTATTTCAGCTTTTCAAAATCTGCTGGGAACCCGTTAGCGTTGAGGTAATCAATCTCCTGCTGACGAGTCAGTGCCATATCGCGTGTCAGCGTGATAATTTCGACACCTGGAGCCATTACCAAAAAAGTCATATCGAATCGAACCTGATCATTTCCCGCTCCCGTAGAGCCATGCGCGATTGCATCAGCGCCAATCTCTTTGGCATAACGAGCTATTGCTATGGCCTGAAAGATACGTTCAGAACTAACTGATATCGGATAAGTACCGTTTCGCAGCACATTTCCATATACCATATATTTCAAGCTCTTCTCATAATACTCACGGGTAACGTCCAGTGTCACATATTTCACTGCACCCAATTTATAAGCGTTCTCTTCATTCTTCTTCAGTTGCTCTTCACTAAATCCACCGGTATTGGCAGATGCAGCATACACCTCGTAACCTTTTTCTTTGGCAAGATACATCACTGTAAATGAAGTATCCAATCCACCACTATAAGCTACTACTACTTTTTTCTTTTCACTCATAACTGTTCAATTGTTATTAGATTTCTTCCTCGCCTTTGTGCATGGCAGGGTCGTAAAGCATGGCCGTACAGATACAGAATTTTCTCTGTTTTTCTTTTAGGATAGGATAGTTGATACATCCCTCACAGCCTTTCCAGAATGCTTCATCATCGGTCAAGTCATCAAATGTCACAGGAACATATCCAAGTTGAGTATTCATTTTCATGACAGCCGCTCCACTTGTCAGACTAAAGATCTTTGCTTTTGGCCAGCGCATCCTTGCCAAACGGAATGATGCATTTTTAATACGCCGTGCCAACCCTAATCCTCTATAGTTTGGATGAACAATCAATCCAGAAGTAGCCACATACTGCTTATTACCCCATGATTCAATATAAGTGAATCCTGCAAAATCATCTCCACATAAAGCAATAATTGCCTTACCTTCCCTTATTTTTGTAGCGACATATTCATGCGTTCGTTCTGCTATACCTGTTCCACGAACTTTGGCAGCATCACGGATAGTTGCTAAGATTGTATCCACATATTCCTCATGTGAAGGATCAGCAACCATCACATCAATATCTTTCAAATCCATTTCTTTTAATAGTTTATTTCTCGATTAGTGTATATTCGGTATCAGGACCATCAATGCATTCTTCACTTGGGCTTCATTGCAATCCTCACGTACCACCAGCAAAATAGTATCATCACCAGCAACCGTCCCCACAATTTCATCAAATCCAAAGTTGTCAATATCGTATGCCAAACTGCCAGCATATCCTGGACGAGTCTTGATGACAGCTACCTTCGTTGAGAAATTGAATGATACAAAACCCGTATGGGTCAATAATTCGTTAACTGAAAAATGTTGTGTGTTACGACGATACATCGTATCATTGGGTAAAACATATACATAATTTCCATTCGAATTGGCCGCTTTTGCCACCTTCAACTGTTTTAAATCACGGGATAATGTGGCTTGGGTTAGTTTAAAGCCTTCTTTCTTCAACTCTTGTAGCAACTCTTCTTGACTACCAACCTCCTTACTGGATATGATTGCCTTAATCGTCTCCAGTCTAAAATTCTTACTCTTCATAAACTAATATTTATTCTTTTCAGCATGCAAAAATACAACTTATTTTGGAATAATAATGCAAATATGCCGATTTTTTACGTTTTTATTTATAATTATGTTTATTCTACTACCACTATTTGTTTACTTTATTTCTTTAAACAAAGTACAAACATCGGTTCTTTCATTTCAATACCGTTTCCAGTATTAAAAAGTAATCCCGTTTCTACATTCCGTTTAAAAATCTGAATACAATGGCTATCACGACAAGCAACCAAGACATATTTCCCATTTGGTGTAAGAGCAAAGTTGCGTGGATGGATACCTGTCAGCTCATACCCAACCTTTTGCAACGTACCATCCTTCGAACTAATACGGAAGATAGCAATACCATCTGCCTTCAAACGATTTGAAGCATATAGGAATTTGCCATCAGGTGAAATATGGATATCAGCACTTCCTTTAGCATTGCACGTATCTGCTGCGACATACTGCTTAGGCAGTAATCCTCCATCCTTATAATCAAACACGACTACGTTACCCGACAGCTCATTAATCAAATATGCGTACGGAAGTTGCGGATGGAATATAAGATGCCGCGGGCCGTTACCAGGTTCGATAATCACATCCTTCATCTTGTCTACTTCTAACAAGGATTGAGGATTCTGTTTCTGAGCCTTCTCATTAACAGGAAATACATGAATTCTGTCAGTTCCCAAATCATCCGCCATCATATATTTTCCGTCAGGAGAAAATTTCACACAGTGCAAATATGGCTTTGTCTGACGTTGAGGATCTACGCTTTTTCCTGTGAAAGGAATTGTAAAGGCGGGATCAATCAACTTCCCCTCATCACCAATTCCCATAACAGTAACATTCCCGCCAAAATAATTAGCTGTTAAGACGAATCGTTCTGATGGGTCTAACGTAATATTACAAGGATTTCCACCCTGAGTAGACACCTCGTTCAATATTCTCATCTCACCATTTTCTCGATTAAAAGCAATTGCGTAAGCACCAGCTGACTCTCCACCATCTTCCTTAACGGCATAAATAAACCGTTGATCATCCGTATGAGTCAGGAAAGTAGGGTTGGACAACCCACTTAAACCATTCAGATAAGTAAACGTTCCATCCTCTTCATTAAATGAAAAGACTTTTATTGTTTCCTCTGAGGCATTTCCATTTCCTCCAGCCAGTAAGATGACTTCCGTAGATAAAAATTCCGCATTACTTACATCTTTTTTCTTAGGTACACAAGCGGTAATAACACAAGCCATTACCAAAAGTAAAATAAATCTCATTCGTTTCATACTATCATTTGTTTTCATTCATTATCCAATTGTCGGTGCGGAAAGGGTATACTGGAAAAGACGTCATACTTTTCAAATTTCCAAGTTGAACGTCACTAAAGCAATAGCGTACAGCCACAGGATCAGTTACTTCTTCAGCATAGACTTCTATTTTATCGGTATCAACGATACGGGCCTTTGCCGAATAAAAAATGCGGTTATTCCCTGCAATCTCAAAACCGATTATATTTGAGTTCGGAATAAATCCTTTTCCAACATGACTGAAAGAAAGAACAGCCTTCGAACCGTTCAACTTCATCGATTGGTAAATAGGCCCCCAGCATTCACTTTTTCGTCCATAATCATTTGCTAGGGCGAAACGACAAAGTCGATAACCAATCTGTAGTTTGTTTGCAGGATGGATGTTGACGGCAATCTCCGTCTCCTTCGTTAAATCGTTTGTGCTGACTAAGCCACAATGAGGAATCGTTAGGGCAGCCTTCAATTGCTCCTCTCGAATCAGCGGTGAACAATTCGCCGGAGCATTATACAGCGGATAGTTGAATGGAGCTATCTCAACCATATAGAAAGGCAGCTCACCTTGTCCCCAGTCTTTACGCCAACACTCAATCAAATCTTTCTGCTTTTGATAATAAGTTCCATCCCAGTCCCAAACATTAGCTTCACCTTGATACCAGATAAATCCCTTCAGAGTATATCCTCGCAGCGGATAAATCATACCATTATAAAGAACGCTTGCCGCTTTTCCATCGTTAGAAGCCACATCATAGTTATAATGAATGTTTTTGTATTTCTGTAAATAGCTTTCAGGCATCCAACCCTCGATGTTTGTACCTCCCCATGCACTGACGATCAATCCGATTGGAGTATTTA
>AUXO016011275.1_pt1 | contig 10239 bp, 9 predicted proteins | sample 768731 | NCBI WGS metagenome assembly AUXO01 (sample SAMN02715735, study PRJNA202380) | gut metagenome | biome: sheep rumen | host: Ovis aries | place: New Zealand: Palmerston North | reverse complement strand
GGTGGTTTTGTTGCAAAAGAAAATTATTATGGATATATTTGTGTAAATGGACATGCGTTAAAAGATATAAAAAGTGATAATACAAATTTTGCTTTTATTTCTAAAGTGAATTTAACAGAACCTGTTACTAATACAAGACTTTATGGTGAAAGTATTGCTAGAATTGCTAATGTATTAGGTGATGGAAAACCTATTATTCAGTCCTTAAAAGATTTAAGAAGTGCAAGACGTAGTGAATGGCATAGAATTAATAAAGGTTTTATAGAGCCTACTTTAAAAGATTGTGTAGCAGGTGATTTGGCATTGGTTTTACCTCACAGAATTATTACTAATATATTAGAAGGACTAGAAACTTTGGATAAAATAATACCTGGTGTTAATAATGATGATACATTGTTATATGGCCCTGAAATTAAATTTTTCTCTAATGAGATTGAAACTGATAATAAGTTTAGATTAGAGAAGGATAATATTTATTTTATTGGTGATGGTGCTGGTAAAGCAGGTAATATTGTTACTGCTGCTGCTACTGGGTTAGTTGCTGCTAGAGATATTATAGAAAGGGAAAAATAATGAAAAGAGTATTGTTGGTTATAGGAGGAGTTTTATTTGTTATTTTATTAATAATAGCAATTACTGTTTCTCCTAAGGATAAAATGAATGAAGAATTATTAAATATAGAATATGATATAAAAGGAAATATCAGTGAACTTAATTATAAAAGTGAAAATCCTATAGTTGCAATGTATATTGAAAATTATGGTTCTATTGTTATGGAATTATATCCTGATGTTGCCCCTAATACTGTAAATAATTTTATATCATTAGTAAAACAAGGATTTTACGATGATAATACTATGCATAGATTAGTACCTGGTTTTGTATTACAAGGTGGTGATCCAACTGGTAGTGGTTCTGGTGGGCCTGGTTATGAAATAAAGGGTGAATTCTCATCTAATGGATTTGATAATAATCTATCACATAAAAAGTGGATTGTTTCAATGGCAAGAAGTGGTGAGCCTGATTCTGCCGGTAGTCAATTTTTTATATGTTTAGATGATGCTAATTATTTAGATGGAAATTATGCTGCTTTTGGAAAAGTAATTGATGGATTTGATATTCTTAAACGTATTGAATCTAATGAGACTGTAGTTGATACTGATTCTGGTAAATTAAAAAATAATTTAAAAATAAAAAAGGTATTATTAGATTTAAATAATAAAGAATATCCTGAAGTAGAAAAAATAAATTAATAAAAATTCTAATTCATTTTGAATTAGAATTTTTATTGTAATATTGATATAATTGATATATACTATTATTAGTATAAATAATAGAGTTGGTAGGTGTTTTATGAAGTGTTTTATGAAAAAAACAAATAATTCAAATAAAGGTTTTACATTAATTGAACTATTAGCAGTTATTGTAATTATTGGTATATTGTTAGCTGTTTCAATCACGGCAGTAATTCATTTTATTGATAGAGCTAAAAATGAACAAAAAACTAATCAAGAAAAGACTTTGGCTATGGCTGCTGAGAATTATTTACAAGATAACAGAAGTCAATTACCTAAAAATATTGGGGAGACTACTACAATTTCAATTAACGTATTAAAAAATAACAAATATATAACTGAAGATATTAAAAATGGTAATAATGAAAGTTGTATGGAAAACTCCTATGTAACAGCATATAAGGAATCAAAAACAAAATATATTTATAAAGCATATTTATATTGTGGAAAAGATAAAGTTCCTACTGAAGCTGCTAAAGCAAAACCAACTATAAAAATAGATTTCGTTGATAGTGAAGGCAATAGCATTGACAATGATAGTTCTATACTTCAAAAGGTTGCAGAAGCAAAATTTACAATTGCTTTTGGAGGAGGAACAAAAGATGGGAAAAAACTAGCTATTGATGGTTATAGTTATAGCATTTTAACTAAAGTTCAAGGAGAATCGGGATTAAGAGAAGTTTATAGTTCAGGTACATTAAGTGCTAATAGAGCTACTGATATTGTTGTCAATAGGGATAATAATTTAAAAGATTATATTGATATTTCTAAAGAGACTACAGTTGCTATTAAAGCAACTGTTAGAAATGTAGATGGTGGTGTAAATGATCATGTTGAATTTATAGGTTCTGAAGGTGGACAAGCAGAGGCTGTATATCATGATAAAACTCCTCCAACTTGTGTTGCAGCTCAAACAAAAGGAGCAGCAAGTGAAAATGATTGGATTAATATTAATTCATCTAATAAAGAGAGAAAAATAACAGTTGTATGTAAAGATGGTAGTGGTAGTGGATGTATTAGATCTACATTTACTAAAACATGGAATGGTACTGAATCACATGAATTTGATACTATTCAAATAAAAGATAATGCTGGTAATGTTAATTATTGTAAAGTAAGAGTTAATATTGATGTTGAAAAACCTATTATAGATGTTGAAGCATATGCATTAAATTCAAACGGTTCAAAGACGGGTTCTAATATATTGACAGGAAGAAGTTCAACATCACTTTCTAATAATGGTACTGCAACAATAAATTCTAATGAATATAATAATTTAGTAAATGGATATATGAATTCTTCAAAATTTGCAGGAGGAATTATGTATACTGTTAAATTTACTGATGAAGTTGCTATAAAAAATTGGAAATGGGAAGTTAATAAAAAAGGTATTACAAGTACTTCAGATGCTAATTATCAAACTGTAAGTAATATAGAAGAAGCTAGTTCTGGTAGTTGTAATGGCAAATCTTGTACAGCAAATATTAAATTTACAAGTGACGGTTTAAGACGAGGAGTATTAACTGTTTATGATAAGGCAGGTAATAAGGCGGTTTATGTAATGTATGCTAATCTTGATAAAAAAGCACCTACTGCACCAGTGATAGTAAATTCTAGTACTGGTAGTACTAATGGCAAATGGACTAAATCTAATGTTACATTAAAACTTTCGAGTAGCGATGCTTTATCAGGAATAGAAAACTATTATTATACATATAAATCTGATGCTACAGCAACTGGTTCTGATGATACTAAGCAATGGGTAAAATTGAACGGTGGTACAGGAAAAACTTCATTTACAACTGAACCTTGGAAAGCTGAGAGAAATAGTACAGTTTATTTACATGTGTGTGATAAAGCAGGTAACTGTTCTACTAAGAGTAATACACAAATAATGATTGATAGAACACCACCAACAGGACTAACTTTGAAAGGTTGTCAAAAAACTACATCAGATAATATTACTTCTTGTAATGGTAAAACAGCTATTACTTCAGATAAATGGTATAACAATTATGCAACAGTTGTAGCTAGTGGTGCTACTGATGCAGCTAGTGGTGGAGTTTATTATTTATTAACTACTACAGGTGCTAATGAAAATGTTACTGATTTGAATCAGTCATATAGAAATGTTAATGCTCAGGGAGAATCTACAATTTCATTTAGGGCATGTGATAAACTTGGTAATTGTTCTTCAGCAAAAAGTTTCAAAGTCAAATTGGATAGAACAAAGCCATCAAAACCAACGATAGTTAATCCTTCAGGTGAAAAATGGACAAATAAAAATTTCAAATTGAATATAACTTCAACAGATTCAATGTCTGGATTGGGAAATCATTATTATACTTATAATGCTAGTGCTACTGCATATGGTAGTGATGCAGAACAAAAATGGAATGAATTAACTAATGGTAAAAATACTAGTGGTGTAAAGAGTATGAAGTTTGATACAGGAGAATTCAGTGCAGAAAGAAATCAAAAAGTATATATTAAAGCATGTGATATGGTAGGAAATTGTTCTGATTCTGCATCAACATGGATAAAAATTGATAAGACTGCACCAAAAACGCCAGAAATTACTAATCCAACAGGAGGAGGTTGGACAAAAAGCAATTTTGCTTTAACACTTAAAAGTAGTGATAGTGCTTCAGGGTTAAAAAATTATCAATATACATATTTAGAATCTGCTTCTTCAGTTGGAAGTGATCATAATAATCAATGGGTTGTGACTGCAAATGGTTCAAATGCTAATACTGTAAAAACTGGAGATTTTAGTGCAGAAAGAAATCAATATGTATATATACGTGCATGTGATAACGCGGGAAATTGTTCGGCAAAAAGTAAAACAATGATAAAAATTGATAAAACAGCACCTTCATGTACGATATCTAAATCTAATACTGGTTCTACATCAGGTGTTACTGTTAAAGTATCATGTTCTGATAGTGGAAGTGGCTGCTATGAATCTAGTTCAACTGATAGCGGAGTTAAATCTGGAAAAACATACACTGTAAAAGATAATGTAGGAAATTCTAAATCATGCAGTGTAAGTGTTAGTTCATATAAATGTAATTGTAGTGAAAAAATGTATTCAACAGTTTTTTCTGCAGATTATTGTTATAATACAAAAGGTGGAAGTAGGTGGCTAGGTGCACATAAAATAAATCGTTCTGGTAAGTGTGTATCAAATCCAGATGGAAATTCTGATCAAGGATGTTGTTATTATACTTATTGTAGCAGTACATGTTACAAATAAAAAAAGAAGTTTTAAAACTTCTTTTTTTTTATTCATATTCAATTTCTGTATCAGGTTTTAGAGATATTTTAAATTCTTTTTGATGAGTTTCATCCAATTTTCTATATGTGACTTTACATGTATCAAATAATAATTTAGCTGCCTTTGTTGAATCAGAATCAGCATATTTGTCTGATAAATAAATTACTTCTTTAATTCCACTTTGAATTATTTTTTTTGCGCATTCATTACAAGGAAATAAATTAACATAAATTCTAGCGTTTTCAAATTCTCTTTTATATCCTCTAAAATTTTCAATAGCGTTTTCTTCAGCATGACATACATACATATATTTTGTTTCTAATGGATTCCCTTCTCTTTGCCAAGGAAAATCATCGTCATGAAAACCATTAGGGGTACCATTATATCCAGTTGACAAGATTCTATTATCATTACTAACTATACAAGCACCAACTTGTGTATTAGGATCTTTACTTCTACCAGAAGTTAGTTTTGCAATACCCATAAAATATTCATCCCAATTTAAATAGTTTTTTCTTTTTAAGTTTTCCATAAATTCCTCCTATATTTATAATATCATTTTTTTATTGAAAGTATAGTAAAACTTGATTTTTTTGCTATTTTGTAGTATAATATACGGCAATTTAGAGATACTATGAGTACTTTGAATTAGGGGGTTTTTATGAAATATATTAAAGCAATACTAGTAACTATACTAATTATAGCGGGACTTTGTTACAAGAATTTTAATGCTAATGCTAGTGGGGATTTAAAAAAAGGCATTTATTATGATAATATCAATTATACTGATAATGTTGTGTTTAATAAAGTTGATGGAGCAAATATAGATTATTCTGCAGAATTAGTTAAACCTGGAGATTATTATGAATTATATTTTGATGTGGTTAATTCTACTGGATATAATGTTGAAATTACTGATTGTGTTTATAATAATGATGATGAATATATTGATTATGATCTAGTTTATGAAAATGGGAATAAAATTAATACAGGTGATATTATTAAAAAAGGTGAATCTATTAGGGTAAAATATACAGTTTTATATAAAGAATATATTGATAAAGATGATTATACTTTTGATACAAGTTTTTCTATTTTATATGAGCAAGCAATATAATAATAATCTTGACTTTTCTAAAAAAAAATATTATATTTAATGCATAAGTGTGATGACGGGTGTGGAAAGCCAAGAGCAGTATAAGAAAAAGACGATTCTTCTAGAATAAGTAAGGTGGAACCGCGGAGGTAACTTCGTCCTTACAAATTCTAGGAGTTTTTTATTTTTAGGAGGGAATATGAAAAAAATATACGTTAGTGATTTAGATATGAATCTAGAAGAAATTGATAAAATAATGAAGAAATATAATGTTGTAGAAAATATTGAAGATAGTACTGATGTTATAGTAGTTCCTGGTGGTATTAGTGCATTTAGTGATATTTTTACAGCTAATAAATTAAATAAAAATTTATTTCTATATAATAAAAATATGTTTTATTCAGACTTAATTAATAATTTATATAAAAGTCACTTAGAAGGATATATTGATGAAGCACCTTCTTCTTATATTCATATAGAAAGTGAAATTGATAATATATTAAAAGATATGGAGGAAAATGAAAATGACAAATCTAACGATGGAAAAAGTAGTAAATTATTGTAAACAATATGGTTTTATATTTCAAGGAAGTGAAATCTATGGTGGACTTTCTAATTCATGGGATTATGGTCCATTAGGTAGAGAATTAAAAGAAAATATAAAAAGAGCTTGGTGGAAAAAGTTTATTCAAGAAGAAAAAAATAGTTATGGATTAGATGCTGCTATTATAATGAATCCAGAAGTATGGGTTGCATCAGGTCATGTTGCTAGTTTTGCAGATCCTTTAATTGATTGTAAGAGTTGTAAATCAAGACATCGTGCTGATAAATTAATTGAAGATTTTACAGGAGGAGTTGAAACTGGTGATGGATGGAGTAATGAAAAATTAGAAAAATATATTAGTGATAATAAGATTGTTTGTCCTAAATGTGGAAAAAGTGATTTTACTGGTATTCGTCAATTTAATTTATTATTTGAAACTCATATTGGAGTTACTGAAGATTCTTCATCTAAAGTATATTTAAGAGGAGAAACTGCTCAAGGAATATTTGTTAATTTTAATAATGTTTTAAGAAGTCAAAGAGCTAAAGTACCTTTTGGTATAGGTCAAATTGGTAAGGCTTTTAGAAATGAAATTACTCCGGGTAACTTTATATTTAGAACTCGTGAATTCGAACAAATGGAATATGAGTTCTTTTGTAAACCTGATACTGATTTAGAGTGGCATGCATACTGGAAACAAAAATGTTTAAATTTCTTAAAAGAAATAGGAATTAAAGAAGAAAATTTAAGATATAGAGATCATGCTAAAGAAGAATTAGCTTTTTATAGTAAAGCAACAACTGATATTGAATATAAATACCCAATGGGTTGGGGAGAATTATGGGGAATAGCTGATAGAACTGATTATGATTTATCTGTTCATCAAGATCATTCTAAGACTGAGTTGAAATATTTAGATCCAGAAACTAATGAAAAATATGTTCCTTATGTTATTGAACCTAGTGTTGGTGTTGATAGATTATTATTATCAGTATTATGTGATGCTTATGAAGAAGAAGAAATTGCTGAAGGAGATGTTAGAGAAGTATTACATATAACTCCAAGTTTAGCTCCTTATAAAGTATGTGTATTACCTTTAGCTAAGAAATATCATGGAGATAAAGCTACTGAAGTATATGATATGTTAAATAAATATTTCATGGCTAGTTATGATGAGTCTGGTTCTATTGGTAAAAGATATAGAAGAAGTGATGCTATTGGTACTCCATGGTGTATTACAGTAGATGATGAAACTATTAATAATGATACTGTTACAATTAGAGATAGAGATACAATGGAACAAATTACTTTAAAGTTAGATGAAGTAGTTAGTTATATAAATGAGAGAATTAAATTTTAATTCTCTTTTTTTTGTAAATTTACAACTATTTGTCTAATATTTATTGAAATTTGGTTAATAAATATAATATAATCATAAGTGTAAGATATGGAGTTTTGTCTATGAATAATAAAGAACAAGAAATAAGAAATATAAAAAAGAAAAAATATGTGGGTATATTATTATTAGTTGTTTTATTATTAACTATTACAGTTGGTTTTGCTTTACTTAGTTCAACATTTAATATTAATGGTGAAACAAAAATAAATGATAGTGTTTGGGATATTCACTTTGATAATTTACTTGTATCAAGCGGTAGTGTAACTCCTGATACCGCAGCTACAATTACGCCTGATGAATTAAATATTAATTATGCAATTACATTAGATAAACCAGGGGATTTCTATGAGTTTACTGTTGATGTAGTTAATGAAGGAACAATTGATGCTAAATTAGATTCACTACCAATAGTAGAAGGTGTAAGTAGTGAACAAGATGTTTATGTTAATTACACATTTACTCATACTGATGGTTCTGAAATCTTAGTAGGAGAAGAGCTTAAAGTAGGAGAAAGTGAAAACTTTAAAGTAAGAGTTGAGTTTGATAGTAGTATTACTGATGATTCACAATTACCTAAAACAGATCAATCTATGGATCTAAGTGTTACTATGGTATATAGTCAAAAATAAATTATAAAGAATAATCTTTATAATTTTATGTGTTAAAAAAGAAAAAAAGAGGGATAATATGAAGGTAAGATCAATTAAAAGTTGGATTATATTAGTTTTATTGAGTGCATACGTTGTATTATATAAACTATTTATATTTCAAAATTATATGAAATATTCAGAATTTATTAGTGTTTCTTTCTTAGGTATAACTTTGGCATTAGCAATTTTATTCTTAGGATTTAGAAAAGATAAAACTACAATTCTTGGAAAGAATGTATTTAAAATAGTAATATTTTATATAATTTTAGCTTTCTTTGTAATGTATGGATTAGGATTAATCGTAGGATTTTTAAAGAATGCTTATTCAAGAAGTTTTATAAATATATTTGATAATATATTTGCACCTGTACTTATAATAGTTTTAGTTGAATTTATAAGATATGTTGTTATTAGTGCTAATAAAGATAAGAAGTCTATTGTATCTATATTAACAGCATTATTAATATTATTTGAAATAGTTACAACAGTTCGTAGTTTTGATATTACTGATTTAGCAGTTACTTTTAATATAACTGCTACAATGATTTTACCAATTATATTTAAGAATTTAGTATTAAGTTATATAACATATCATGTTGGTTATAAGATACCAATTGTTTATAGATTAATTATGGATATATATTTATTCGTAGTTCCAATAATTCCTAGTTTGGGTGATTATGTTAATTCAATGATATCTATATCTTTACCAATACTTATATATATTAGTACTTTCTCAATGATAGATGATGCTAATGATAGAAGTGAACCTGTTTTTAAGAGAAAGGCATTTACAATATGGGATATCCCAGTAGCTGTAATACTAATTACTTTAATAGCTTTAATATCAGGATTTTTCCCACATTATATGATTGGTATTGGTTCTGATTCTATGAAACCAACAATTAGTAAAGGTGACGCTGTTATATTAGAAAAAGTAAGTGATAAGACAAATTTGAAAAAAGGTGATATAATAGCTTATAGTAATGGTAAGTTAATCATAGTACATAGAATAAAAGAAATTAATGGTACTGGAAAGAAAGCTACTTATACTATGAAGGGTGATGCTAATAATGGTAATGATCCACGTAGTGTAAATAGAAATCAAATTAAAGGTGTTGTTAAATTTAAAATACCATATATAGCATGGCCAACAGTATGGTTAACAGAGTTATTTAATAGTTAGGAGGATATTATGAAAGAGAATGTAAAAGGGATATTATTTATAGTAGGAGCATTAATAGCTGGTGCTGGAGCATATTATTTATATAGTACTGATTATGTAGGATATGCAATTATATGTGCTACTATCGCAGTTGTATTAATTATTTTTGGAATTAAGTTCATATTAAATGGTGGAGATCCAGCAAAGGTATATGAAAGTAATGTAAGAAATATATTAAATACATTTGATTCTATTTTAGTAAAAAGTAATACAGTGCCTAAATTAATTGGTAGAAATATTATTATAGTAGAAGAAATGGATGATATGGTAGATGCTCAATTAGAGATAAGAAAACCAATTTGTTATTATAAACAAACAGAATCTTGTTCATTTGTTTTATTAGATGATAAAGAAGCTTATGTTTATGTAGAAAAATTAAATCCTGATGTAATATCACCTGTTGAAATAGAAATTAATGATATTAAATTAAAACAAAAAAATTCTGAAGATTTAGATTCTGAAATGTTAAAGGATATAGAAAAAACTACAATAGTTAAATTATCTAATAAGAAGAGTTATAAAGTATCTCCAATTAAGAAAGATAAAGTAAAAGAAGAAAAAGTTGATAAAAATAAACATGTAGCTATTGAAGATATGGAAATTTTATAATAATAAATATAATAGGAGGGATAATATGAAAATAAAAAGAATACGATATAGTAGAAAAAGAATATTTTTATGTTTATTCCTTTTTTTAGTTTTATTAGGATTAGGTATAGGATTTGCATATGTAACTACAAAATTATCAATAGA
>AUXO015005449.1_pt1 | contig 10239 bp, 8 predicted proteins | sample 768731 | NCBI WGS metagenome assembly AUXO01 (sample SAMN02715735, study PRJNA202380) | gut metagenome | biome: sheep rumen | host: Ovis aries | place: New Zealand: Palmerston North | reverse complement strand
CGTATCCACCTTCCGGCAGATCGTTGCGATCTGCCGTTCCAGACTACGCACACCCGATTCACGGGTATAGTCATCGATGATACGCGCCAGAATCTCCTTCTTGAATTTCAACTGACTTGCCTTCAGACCATGGTTCTTGAGTTCCTTCGGGATCAGATGTCGTTTGGCGATCTCTTCCTTCTCCTCTTGCAGATAACCCGTCATCTCGATCAATTCCATTCGATCCAAGAGCGGCCGAGGGATGGTCTCCAGGCTGTTAGCCGTCGCAATAAAGAGCACTTTGCTCAAGTCATAATCGACATCGAGGTAGTTGTCATGGAACGTGCTGTTCTGTTCCGGATCCAGCACTTCGAGCAATGCCGACGTCGGATCACCCTTGTAGTCTGCACCTATCTTATCGATCTCGTCCAGCACAAAAACAGGGTTACTGGTACCGCATTTCTTGATGCTGTCGATGATTCGACCCGGTAGGGCACCGATATAGGTTCTCCGGTGTCCGCGTATCTCTGCCTCGTCGTGCAAACCGCCCAACGACACCCGCGCATACTTCCTTCCTAAAGCCTCTGCCACACTCTTACCCAGACTCGTTTTACCGACGCCCGGAGGGCCAAACAAGCAAAGGATAGGGGATTTCACAGGATTTGATTCTTTCTCTTTCTTACTGCGAAGTTCCAATTGGCGTTGTACAGCCAGGTATTCGACAATACGTTCCTTCACTTTATCCAATCCGTAATGGTCTCTGTTCAGCACCTCTTGCGCGTGCTGCATGTCGTAGTTATCCTCCGTATAAACAGCCCATGGCAGATCCAGCAACGTGTTCAGATAGTCCAGTTGAGTGGAGTAGTCCGGTGAGAAAGCATGCATGTGTTCTAACCGTTTGAGCTCTTTCTCAAACTGCTCAGCCACCGATACCGGCCATATTTTCTCTTTGGCACGCTCACGCAATTCCTTGATCGTCTGTTCGTCGTTGTTACCAAGGTCTTTCTTGATGGTCTCCATCTCTTGCTGCAGGAAATACTCGCGTTGCTGCTTGTCGATTTTCTCAGCCGTTCTACGACGGATATCGGCCTTGATGGTCAATTCCTCCAAGTCTCGCTCCAGGATAGTAAGTAACGCCTCGGCACGTTCTGCCAACGAATGGATCTCCAATAGTCCTTGCTTCTGCTCCGTGGACATATGGTAGATCGAACATACATAATTGACCATCGTCGGGTCATTATTGATGTTTTGGATCGACGTCTGCAGACCTGCAGGAGCATCATCCCGCTCATTTAGAATCTTCACCACAGTCTCACGGATATTCTCAGCCGTCGCTTTGAATAACTTGTCGCCACGAAGCGGCATATGTTCTTCCACTTCGATCACTTGAGCCTTCAGCATACCGTTATCCTCGATGAACTCGGTAGCTTGTACACGGTGAAAACTCTCAAAGATAGCCATCATCGTGTCTTTGCCCATCTCCGGAACAGGAATTATCTGTATCACATGCGCAAAAACGCCCAACGTGTACAAATCATTTTGCGTAGGGTCGGCCACTTTACCGTCTTTCTGAGTCAATAGAATCAGATTCCGGTTATCCTTGTTAGCAGCCTTGATCAACTTAAGGCTGTTTTTCTTCGATACCGCAATCGGCAACAACACTCCCGGGAATAACACCGTGTTCTTAATAGGCAACACGTCATAATACCTCGGTTCCAATTTTTCTTCGTCTATCATGTTGTAATTTTTATTTCTTAATTAATAGGGGGTCTTCTCTAATTATGCTATTTTTTCTTCGTCTATCATCTTGTAAATTTTAATTCTTAATAAATAGGGGTCCTTCTCTAATTATGCTATTTTACATAATCACGATTAGGTTTGTTTTGGTACTATAATTCCATATATACTTATACAAGTATTATGCCAATAATTTTTATCTGCCATTTCTCTGCCAATTTGGCAGAATTCATCGTATTATGTTTATACAATAATTTTTCTGGATTTTCTTTGTTGTGTGCTAGCGTTGTCAGACGCGAGATATATCCATCGACCAATCTTGGGCGATTAATATTTTTTTGGATCATTTTGGGACATTTTGGACCTATAAAAATGTATTGATAATATCGGGAAATATCGGGAAATTTCTTAATTCTTAATTTTTAATTTTTAATTCTTTAAGCAACACCATCCTTACGAACACCGGAAACATCCCGTATATTTTCTTCTTACTTTCGCCTTCATTCAAGAATGCGTCAGCGCCTCCCTGAAATTGCGCATTCCATCTTGCTCTCAATTCTGCATATCTCGGATGACTCTTGTCCTTCACGATCGCGCTCGCCTCCCGACAAACCTCACTCCAAATCCGCGCCTGTGCTAGCTCAGCTTCAGTTCTCGGACTCTCGTCATAATTCCGTGTCCTACGCTTAAAAATCTCCTGCGGACCCACTTTGATCACATGTCCGCTATCATCTTTCCACTTCTTAAACCGCGCCTGAAACTGTGACCACCCGGCCAATTTCCCACTCAGGCTCTCAATTCCCGGACTCAATTCTGCTCTTGCCATATCTTTTCCTCCTTACACAAAAACGCAAGATCTATTTTACATAATTCTTTAGTTCTTTTTTAGTACTTATTTAGTACATTTTTAGTTCTTCTTTAGTTCATCTTTTGTTCTTCCGCGTACCATTCCTAACACCATTATACTCGGTCATTACTTTGTAAAGCCCGAAAACTTACTTTTTATCACCCACAATAAGCAATAAAATCCACGTCAGAAGCGGAGAAACAAAGATCGAAAGAAGTGACCAAGCGAGGGTATCTCTATTGCGGTTCTTGGCCATTCGATAGGCGATATAAAACCGGATAAAAAACGCCCAAAGTACTCCAAACAGCGCTATGAACAGATAAACTACTACCCCACCCGCTGCCACGAGTGCTCCAAACAGACTTATAATCAAGTCATTTAATGAGTTAATCACATTTTCCATATACTAATACTCTACTATTCTTTAAGAGTTCCAGAGTGTTTGGGTGGATTGTCTGAATTGATAACATCGATAGTCTTCCTTTTTGGTGTTAGACATAGCGCATATGAATGAAAGCGCCATAGGGTCAAGAGTGCGCAAACGTTTGCAATCCGCAACAATTCGATCCATTCCGTAATAGTCGCGTGTGAGGCGCCAATCTTGCAACGTACCATATTCCAGTACACGTTGAATAAGCCCGGCAGAGTGCTGCTCCGCGTCCATGTGTTCGCGATCAACGTCCCAAAATAAGACAGGTGAAAGCTTTGATATGTATGAATATGTTGACATAACTAACCTTTGCGGCTGCAAAGGTACAACAAATATTTGGAATAAACAAGGTTTTGACGAAAAAAAACGAATTTATTTGTTATTTAGCGGGAAAAAATTAATTGCCGTCTTTCTTGTTAGATTCTTCTTGAATCCGAAATTGTACGTTCTGAAGACGTCTGTATTCTTCATAGGAAATATGCCCAGCACTATATTCCATACTACAATAAGGGAGATTCTCCACTTGACTTGTCATTTCTTGGATTTTATTATTCCATATCCGCGTCCATGCTTCTGAGAATGCAGATTGCTGAACCGATCCTACCGGATATTGTGCCACTCTCCTCTCATACTCTTTCTGCGGTTTAGGAAGAGAGAAAATATATGTCCGTGCAACATCTTGATACTTAGCATCTGGTAAAAGCAAGCTATCGTATACGGGTTGGTAAATACTATCTATCACAGCACGGATTTCATCTACATTAACACCATTGTTAATGACTTGCTTAGTTGCCTCCAGTTCTTGCCGACTCTCTGCCAATTGCATAGTAGTTTGCGCCAATTCGCTGGTCAATTCAGCTTGTGTCCTGTTCTGCTCTTCTAGTTGCTCACGAGCTGCCACTAATGACTCAACTGCCTCTCGTTCTTTCTGTCTTTCTTCTTCCAATTCTTGCAGCAATAAGCTATGCTCAGTCTGTGAGGTGTTGCGCTCATGCCATGAGATATAGAATAGCGTTGCGGCAACTGCCAAAAGCAATACTGACAGCATTACCGGTAGTACGTGTATTATACGTTTTCTTCGTTGTATCGTTCGTCGCAAAGCGGAAATATTTGCAAATTCTCCGGCAGGACACAACGATGGGAACAACAGCCTAACAGCTTCGATATCCGTTCGTGGGTCATTGGATACCGGCGAAAGCGTTGCGTCTGCCGCAGAAAGCCCGAAATCAATCAACTTGACGTTGGATCCGTTACGGGTAATGAGGATATTGTCGGCTTTAAGATCATGGTGAACGAGTTGTAAGCCGTGCAAGTACTCCAAGGCATCCAATAGCTGCGCAAACGCTCTTTCTTGTGCAGCCTTAACGGGCTTGGTCTGCAACCATTCGCCAAGCGTCACGCCATCTATCCATTCTTGCACAATACACCGCCCTACTCCAATTATTTCTTCCAGACCATAGGTCGCCGCTATATTCGGGTGTACTAGTTGGATACCTAATTGGAACTCTTTCTCTTGCTGTAAGCGATAGTCTGTCAGATCTGCATATTCCGGATTTATCGCTTTTAATACAAATCTACGGCCATAGCGCGTGCCCACGTACACAAGCGTACGCGCACGCTTTTGTATTAAGGAGACGTCTCGCCATTCAGACGAGAAATCTGCGGGTACTATGAAACCGGAAGATGACTCGTTCATTCTTTCATTCCTTCACTCGTTCAACTTTCAACAATCCATTCTTGGCCCCAGCTACATAAGCAGTAGGCGGTTCGTCGCCTCGAATAAGGCGATCAATATATAGTGGTTTGCCAATGATAAAACAAGCTGCTTCAAACCGATCTCCTACATGCAATTTGGCATTCTCTGCTTCTTTCACTACAAAATGCGCATTGCCTTCATAATAAAAGACGCAACGCCTATTCGGCAACCAGGTTACTTCCACTAAATCCCCCGGACATAATTCATCTATATTCAGCCCTTCTCCCGCAAAAGCCTCGCTTTCCACGTCGGTACGCTGCGCGAGTGCTTCCAAATACGCTTCAAAATCTTGATATCCAAGGAATTGTGCCAATAAGCAAAGCGTTGTGCGGCGCGTGGTGTCTGCGCCATCTATATAGCCCCATAGTCGTTTCAATGTTGTCGGAGATATATTCTCATGCAAACGCTCCCACACTACTCCTGCAAGGAACTCAAAATCATATGGTGTACGGATACGGCGCTTTACCTCTCGCTCAATATCAATTCGTAAAGCCAATATTTCCGGTGCGTTCTTATTCATTTTCAGATTCGGCTACAAAGGTACAACAAATATTTGGAATATACAAATAAATTATATGGCAGGCTATAATATTCTGCCTGCCATATTTGATTAATTCTATTAATTTTCCTGTGCCATTATATCCTCTTGCATCTTTTTTATCTCTTCAAACAGTGATTTGTATTGATTAGGTTGAATACTTGTATCTCCTGCTTTTATAGAGCTTACTCTTTTATATTCTTTCATATAATTCTTTAATAATTTCTTCGACACATTTGTAATAATATAGTCGTGATTTTTTTCTATTAAGTCTGCTTCTCTAAGAAGATTCCGTGTTTCAACGATACTACCATACGCAGATTGTAAGTTGTCGTATTCTAAACCATATTGATCTTGCATAAGATACTGATTAACGATACTTGCTTTAACTCCAGAAATATTAGATGTTTTCAATTTATTGTTTAATTCTTGTCGCATAATAGGCAAAGAATCAACTATTAATGAAGCATTGTGTAGTGCATCGTTGAATTGTTCCCAAATTTTTAATTCGTTTTTCCAAGCGCATTTAACATAACTCTTTGTGTCTATAATATATGCACTATCCTTCGTGAATCGAATCTCTTGTTTAGGAGAATTTAACTTTTCAATGTAGTAATTATACGTGCTTAAACTCGAATTATAGAGACCTTTAATTTCATTATAATTCTTATTTAATGGGAGTTGTCCTAACAAATCATTAGCATTATTTCGATATACGGCATATAAACGTCCCAACTTATCCTTTTCCCGTCCATATCCATTAAATATTTCCGAAAAATCATGGACAGAGGCAATAATCATACCATCTTTAATTGCTATTAACTCATCATATTGCTTTTTGTTCACATAAATCCATGAAGAACTTTCGTGAAAATATCCATATAACTGACTAAATTTTTCATCGCATTGCATATAATATGCATCACTTGTTTCATCATATTTCAGTTCGCTATTACAAAATGTTTCACACTCTCCATATTTACAATCATATTTTTCACGATACACAGCATTATAGTTATGAGTATTAACAATTTCGTCTTTAATAAGAGCGAACCCTTTATCAGTAATTGTATTTAATTGGATAATAGCGGTATATTTCTTATTAGTATAATCACTAAAATCCCATCCCCCTAATTTTTCTAACCCATACTCATCTTCATTAACAAATAACAAATAATTAATAAATAATGTTAGAGGTAAACTTTCTGTTTTAATAACGTATCCTTTTTTTTCTATAGCTTCTTTTTTAATCTTACCTTCGGCATATTGTTTGGCAATATTTTGCAATTGTGGTGTCATATGTCCATCTGCAATCAAAACGTCATTTAAAAATGTGTAACTTTTATGCCAATCTGCAACAATATTCTCTATATTCCAATTTCCGGTAAGTTTTCCATCATCTGTAAGTTGACCACTAATCACCCAAAGACTATGATCTTCTCCTGGACCAGAATAGTTGTATGCGCCAACAAATTTCCCATTTTTCAATGTAGTACTTCCTGAATATTTCATATCTCCATCATATGAAGCAGTAAATGTTCCATTAGGTTTTCCATCAGCAAAGACACCAGTTAATTTTGATGAACCTGTAAAAGATTGCCATCCTCTTGTAAATGACCATGTTTTGCCATTAATCAAAGCAGAAACTGTATATGCTCCATTTAATTTGTCATGGGCAAAAGTAGTGTTTAAAGTGTATTTCCCATTCAGTTGATTAGTTTCATTGCTTAACTCTTTGCTTCCAGAAAAAGAATAAGTTCCTTGACGTTGCTTTTGTCCGTCATCATTGACATAGTAAGAATAATTTTCTGTGCCGGAAATATACCCTATCATGGAGTTGAACGCCTGTGTTCCTTGATAGGTTTGTACATTTTGAGAGAAACTAACACTCGTGTTCGCTACTATAGCAAACAGAATTAAAGATAAATGTTTTTTCATAATGATAAATATTTTAGGGTTTAACATGTTTACCGACCATAAATCCAAACATATCTATCAGTTTGGCTTTTTTATAGGAATAAATCGTGGAATTTCCTTCAAAATCCATTATCGGAATATACAAACTATCTAAAACTATTTGATGTCGTTGATATAAAATTTCGATATTACCTAACTCTTTTTCTCCCAGTACTCCAAAGCCGCCATATATGGAATGGAAAGTCTTGTAGAAAAAATGGTCAACTGCTGGAACACAGCCAAACACGCCTAACATAATTTTTGTCACAAGAGTAATGCTTGGAGTATGCTTTGGTGTTATCTTCTCTAAAATTTGTGCAATACCGGCATAAACGGAAAGGATTTCCTCTTTATTTTTCTCTGAATAAGAATCTACATCTATATTCCAGATGGGTGAATTATAAAGCTCGTCAAAGTATAAGATTAGCGGTTTTAGAGCCGCAGGGCTACGCAAGAATAAAGGACAACTACCACGCAACATTCCCCAACTTGCCAAATAACTCCACAAATGCATGCAACTATACTCTATATTTTGACCAGCAAGGTGTCCCTTATTGCGTTGGAAATATAGATAACAGAAATCATAAGACGCATTCCTTTTGTCTACTGAATAGTCTGTCATAAATGCCTCTATTAAATTATTTACTAATTCATTAGCAAGATGGGGCGGTAATTGATTCTTCAAATACAAATGAATCATTTCATCATCGACATACTCTTCTGTTTTCTTCATAACAGTAGCATCATCGTCTAATATACCCATAGTATTAAATTGTGTTGGTTTTGCCTACTCACTTCTGGCGTTTCGGCATACTCCGTATTTTTCGGCTGCAAAATTACTGCTTTTCTTTCATATGCGCAAAGTCCTTTTTAGTCCTTTTGCAGCCAGCGCTTGCATATGTACAGATTTTGTTGTACTTTTGCCATGTTTTTCAGCAAGTGTCCATAAATAAAAAAGCATGGACGGTTCTTGTCCATACTCTGAGGCCCTGAGACTGCCTGTGTCAATGAAGCAAGAATCGTCCACGCAACGTGGACGTCTGCCTATTTGTAACATTGACACTTCGTGAAGTTTCTCAGGTTTCAGAGTATGTCGCACAAATAGCAAACGCTATATTATTAAATGTTATTACGTACACGCGCAACGCTTTGCGCTCGTTAAAAACCTTTGCGCTGCAAAGGTACTACTTTTTTTTGATATATGCAAAAAAATCTGCACTTTTGATGCAGATTTTCTGTGTTATGTTTGATGTGTTATGTGTTTACGCGCAAGGCGCGATGTATGTACACAACAAAAAAGCGGTAAACCGCATATTGGATTTACCGCTTAGAAAATGATTGATTGTTAAAATTCTACTTCTTTTGTATGTAATGTGATAAAAATACATCATATACATACCATGTATCATTCAGCTCTGTGACGAGGTCCTTCTCGTATAAACCTTTCAACGCCGATTGCACAGAACTAGCCGAGAGCAATTTATGTTTTTGTATAAAGGCTCCCGAAGTAATATTTTGAGTACCATTCTCTTTGACAAGTGCATAGAGCAAACTCTTCTGCTTAGTAGGTAGAGCCGCCAAAATCTCCCGATAAAATGGTTCTTGAACCAGCACGACATTGTTTAACGCGTAGTCAATCGTCTCAACACTACAAGGTTGTTCTTTGTTTGTTAGCGAATACATCTCATTAAGCAACATCTGTATATACCATGTGATACCTCGGCACATATCGTACACTTGTATCACGGCTTGGTCATCAATCATCTTATTTCCCAAACGAAACATCTGCTTGGCGAAGTCCACGTAGGTATCACAAGGGATAGGGTCAAGTCCCATATTGATTGTACTTTGATAAAAAGGCTTGGAGGGCGAAAGGAACATCTGACTCATAAGATGCTTACGACTGCCGGAGAAAATAAACTGTGTTTTCTTGCATCGCTGAATATGGGTTCGCAACAAGGCCTCAATATTCTTCTCCGGATAGTTGGTAATCTGTTGAAACTCATCAAATGCAACGATGCATGGTTTGTCCGCCAACTCTAAAAAAGCAAAGACCTGCTCCAATGTCATCTCCGGTGATGTGATATCACCTAAGCCTATATCAAATGTAGGGGAACCGGTTATAGCATCTAACTTAAATCCTATACGTAAGGATGAGATGACTTGAAAAAACTTGTCTAACCATGACTTGGATTGTTTATCGATGCTCTTGTACACCTCATTACTGAACGTATATACCATCTCAGCCAAACTGTTTGTCGCATATAGATCCACCACGATGGTATAATAGTTTCGATGCATCTCCGGTTGAGCAAACACGTGGCTTATCAATCCCGATTTGCCAATTCGGCGATCAGAAATCAAGGTCACATTCCGCCCATTAAATATCTGTTTGGAAAGAAATTCAGTCTCTTTTTCACGATCACAAAAGTACTCTTTGGATACGTATCTCCCTATAACAAAAGGATTTGCGATATTATTATACATACAATTATTGTAATTATAATTATTATACTTATGATAATTTCGCTGCAAAGGTACTGCTTTTTTTTGATATATACAAAAAAATCTGCACTTTTGATGCAGATTTATTGATTTTGTGGAGTATGGGAGACTATTTATCTTTATCCTTGTCAAACGGTAATTTCAGTTGGTAACAATTTGTTACCGACTCATTTCCTTCCTTTGTTTTTTATTGTCTTCCATAGTAAAAACCTTTGCAACTGCAAAGGTACAACAAAAATTTGGAATATACAAGGATTTTATTGAAAAATTCAAATCTATTTGAAGATTTGGCTTAAAATGCTCAAGAATAGACATCAAAAAAGGGTGAGGCACCGCCCCACCCTGAAAAAACATTACGCTTCTGAGAACTGGTCTTTGCCTACACCGCAGATGGGGCAAACCCAATCTTCCGGGAGTTCATTAAACGCTTTTCCTGTTTCGCTGGGGTCATATTCGTACCCGCAGACATCACAAATGTACTTTGCCATAGT
>AUXO014786942.1_pt1 | contig 10239 bp, 10 predicted proteins | sample 768731 | NCBI WGS metagenome assembly AUXO01 (sample SAMN02715735, study PRJNA202380) | gut metagenome | biome: sheep rumen | host: Ovis aries | place: New Zealand: Palmerston North | reverse complement strand
TATCTAAATAATTATATTTATTAACTAGTATTGTATTTTTATTTAGATTGACTGCTTTTTTTGTATTAGTATAGTAATCGTTATCTATTCCTATATTTACGTGAAGTATTATATCTTCTATTTTTAAATCTTTGTTTTTGTTTTTATAAGCTATATATCTATCTATGTAATCATTGTTAAAATAACTAATTCTTTCATCGATATTATCTAATTCTTCAAGTCTTTTATCTCTTTTTATATTTTTTTCTTTTTTCTTTTTTTCTACTTTTTCATCTTTATTTGTTACTGATTTTATTATAAAGTTTGTTCCTTTATATGTAATGGTGATTAATAAAATAATAATTAATATAAAGATTGTAAAATTTTTTTTCTTTATTCTTATTTTTTTTCTGGTCATATTATCACCTAATTATATAATAGCAGAAAAAATACAAAATATGTATAATTAACCTTTATTTGACATAAAAACTTATAGGAGGATTTATGTATAAAAAGATATTTATAACATTTTTATTAGTATTTATGTTTTTTCCTTTTACTGTTGTTGGAGAGGAGTTAATACCTAATTCTACTAGTGGTATTTTAATGGAAGCTTCTACCGGGAAAATTATATATGAAAAGGATAAAGATAAAGAGGTTTCTATTGCATCTATGACTAAGATGGTTGCTCAAATAATTATATTAGAAGAAATAGATAAAGGAAATATAAAATGGAGTGATAAAGTAACTATTAGTGAGAATGCTGCTTCTATGGGTGGTTCTCAAATATACTTATCTCCAGGTGAAGAGATTACTATAGATGATTTAATGAAAGGGATTAGTGTTGCTAGTGGTAATGATGCTACAGTAGCTATGGCAGAAGTTATTGCAGGTAGTGAAAGTAAATTTGTAGAACTAATGAACAAAAAAGTTAAATCTTTAGGTTTAAAACATACTGTATTTAAGAATTGTACTGGATTAGATGAAGAAGGACATTATTCTACTGCTTATGATCAAGCGGTAATTGCTAGATACTTAATAAATAATCATCCAACTATTTTAGATTATTCATCTATTTATGAAGATTATCTAAGAGAGGATACTGATAATAAGTTTTGGTTAGTTAATACTAATAAATTAATTAGGTTTTATGATGGAGCAGATGGATTAAAAACAGGTCATACAGATAATGCTGGATATTGTTTAGCAGCTACTGCTAAGAGAAATGATTTAAGGCTTATTGCAATTGTTTTAGGAGAAAAAGATAGTAAAGTTAGAAATAGTGAAACTATGAATTTATTAGATTATGGATTTAATACTTTAAAAGTTAATACTTTAAAGAGTAAGGGAGAAGTTGTAAAAAAAGTAAAGTTAGATAAAGCTACAAAAGAAATTGTTCAAATTTCTTTAAAGAATAATTTAGTAGTTATTAGTGAATCTATTGAAAAGAAGAAATATAATTATAAAATTAGTGTTGATAAATTAAAATTACCATTGAAAAAAGGTAAAACTATTGGAAAAATTGATGCATTGTACAAAGGTAAAGTAATTTCTAGTAGTGATCTTACTGTAGTTGAAGATATTAATAAAATAGATTTTATGTCTTTATATAAAAAATCTATTAATGATATTTTAACTGGTATATATTAAGTCTCTATGGAGACTTTTTTATTTTTATTATATAATTTTTATAGGTGATTATATGGATATTTACGATTTATTAAATGAATTATCTATTAAATATGAAGAAGAAGTTCATAAAAAAGTCTTTACTGTAGATGAAGCTAAAAATGAGAATATTTCTTTAGATGGTATTGGTTGTAAAAATCTATTTTTAATTGATGAGTTAAATAGATATTATCTAGTTGTTATGGTTGATACTAAGAGATGTGACTTTTTAAAGCTTAGTAAAGAATTAAATGTTAAGAAATTAAGCTTTGCAAGTGTTGATGCATTAAATGCAATTTTAGGATTAGATAAAGGTAGTGTAACTCCTTTAGGTATTGTTAATGATACTGATAATTTAGTTCATATTATTTTAGATAAAGATATTGTTGATAAGAATATATTAGTTCATCCTAATAGAAATGATAGAACTATTTGTATAAATTATTTTGATTTATTAAAAATTATTGGTTACTGTAATCATACATTTACTGTGTTAGATATGTAATATTTTTATATTCTATAATTGATTTTTTATGGCTAAAATGATAATCTTATTGTAGAGTAGGAGAATATGCTATGAAATGTATTAATTGTGGTAATGAAATACTTGAAAATGATATATATTGTCCTAGTTGTGGAGTTAGTGCTATTAATCAGAAACTTAATAATATAAATAAAAATGATATTTCTATTCCTAAAATAATTATGGGAGTTATATTAATTTTATTCTCTATTGTAAGTGTTTATTATTTATTTACTGGTATTAATAGTGATATTACTCCTAAGGGAAGTTGGAAATGTGGTAACTATACTGAAAGTATATCTATAGATGATGATTCAGTTTACTACTTTGAAATGGATATTAGAAAAGATGGAACTTTTAGTCAATATAGTTTAAGTAATGCTAATAATCAATTTAATATAAAAGGAACTTATAATTATGAAATTAGTTCTAAACAAGCTAATAATGTAATTGGTTATTTTGATTTATATTTAAATATTTATTCTGTTACTCAAAATGGTAATACTTCTAAAGTAGATAGTTCTAATCATTATGAGTTTGGTATTCTTAGTAATAAGAAGAATGCTTTAGTAATAAATATGGAAAATAGTTTTGTATATATTTGCAAAAGGATATAGGAGGGTGTTTTATGAAGTGTAAGAAATGCGGTGCAGATTTAAGTGAAAATGATAAGATATGTCTTAACTGCGGTTTTGTTGTAGGCTCTTCTGTTAATGATTTATATGATGACATTAATACTTCTGATGATGAAGATGATTATGTGGATGATAGTGAGAATGATTCTGCTTATAATAAAGAGTTAGATGATCTACTAAATTCATATAAAAAAGATGATAAGAAAAAGAAAAAAGAGTTAGTAGAGGAAAATATTGTTCCTGATTATAGTAGTTTCAAAAATATAAATGATACTAAGACTAATCATAATATGAATACTGATTATAGTGATAATAGTATTAATAATTATAATAATAATTTTAATAATGCTTCTATATCTACTAGTAATAATGATAGTGGTATTGATAATTTATCTATTAATGAATTAGTTAGTTTTACTGATTCTAGTAGTAAGAATACTATGAATAGTAATAGTTCATATGATGAAGATGAAGATGATTATAAAGAAAAAAAGAAACTTAATATAAGTATTGTTCCTTTTAAAATAGTATTTTTTATTGCTCTAATAGTTTTGATAATAGTTTTATGTTTATTTGGATATAAATATTATAAGAGTAGAAAGAGTGAAACTGTTGATTATGAAATTAATAAAAACGATGGAGTTTCTGCTAGTAAGTATAGTTTAACTAATAATCCTAATTATATTAGTGGAAAGACATGGGTATGTGGATCATCTTTAGATGATGGTAATTTATCAAATGATTCTAGTACTTATTTCCAATATGACTTTAATGAAGATAAATCTTATGCTACTCAGTATTATAATAAGCCTGATACTTATGAAAGCGGTACATATAGTATTTCTTTAGAGGAAATTGGTGATAATACTTATACTTATAAGATGACTATGATTGCTAGATTAAATGATGGCTATAAAACTAGATATATATTTACTTTAGTTACTAATAAAGAAGGAACTAAAGGTACTTATAAAATGAATAGTAAAGTATATAGTTGTGAAGAGATGAATTATCACAATAATAAATAGGGGTGTTAATATGATAAAGATTTCTAATGTTAGTAAGACTTATAATAATAGTATTAAAGCTATAGATAATTTATCTCTAAATATTAAGTCTGGTGAGATAGTTGGTTTTATTGGATTAAATGGAGCTGGTAAAACTACTTTAATTAAAATGATGACAGGTATATTAAGACCTGATTCTGGTACTATTACTATTAATGGTATGGATATTGTAGAAGATGCTTTAGATGCTAAACAAATAATTGGATATATAGCTGATAGTCCTGATATGTTTTTAAGATTAACTGGATATGAATATATTAATTTTATAGCTGATATATATAAAGTACCTTTATCAGTTAGAAAGAAAAGAATAAATGATTTAGCTGAAAAGTTTAATTTGTTAGATCAATTAAATAAACCTATGCAAGGTTATTCACATGGAAATAGACAAAAGATGATGGTAGTTGCTTGCCTAGTTCATAATCCTAAGGTATGGATATTAGATGAACCTCTAATAGGATTAGATCCCAAAAGTGCATTAGTTCTAAAAAATATGATGAAAGAACATGCTAAGAGTGGTAATACAGTATTTTTCTCAACTCATGTTTTAGAAGTAGCAGAAAAATTATGTGATAAAGTTGCTATTATAAATGAAGGTAAAATAGTATTTTATGGTACTTTAGATGAATTAAAAGGTAAATATAGTAAGAAAGATGATTTAGAAAAGCTATTTATGGAGGTCGTTTCTCATGAATAGCCTTTTATCGTTAACTAAAGTATTTCTTAAATCTCTTAGTATGAGTAGTATTACTGATAAGAAGAAAAAGATTATCTTTTCTACTTTATTAGCTATTGTTTTACTTTTTATATTTCTTCCCTTTATATTTGGTTGTGAAATATTTGTTTATTGGATGACTACATCATTAAAAGATGTAGGATATAGTACTATAGGTTTTGAAATTCTTTGTAATATTATAGCTATATTTACTTTCTTTTTTAGTTTTAATGTTATACTTAATCAATTGTATTTTAGTGAAGATTTAGAAAATTTATTTTCTTTACCTATTAAGGCTGAAGTAATAATGCTTTCTAAATTTATTACTTGTTTTATAGCTGAAAATATAATGGAGTTTCTATTACTTTTAGCAAGTTTAATAGGATTTGTTTTGGGATTACAACTTCATTTTACTAGTTTTATATTTGGATTAATTGGTATTGTTACTTTACCTATAATACCTATGATATATTGTTCTATTATAAGTTTATTTTTAATGTATTTTACTAAGTTTATTAAGAATAAAGAGACTATTAGAAAACTTAGTATTATATTTGTAGTTTTAGTATTACTTATATTTGCTCATTATATTGGAGTTATTCAACAATTTAATTTAATAGAATATGTGGAAAGTTTTGCTAATGGTAATCATAAGTTCTTAGAGTTTATGAGATATATTTTTCCTCATATAAGTTTATATATTGATAGTGTTAAAAATTGCTCTATAGTTAGTTTATTCTTATATTTACTATTTAATTTAGTATATATTGTTATTTTTGTTATACTAGGAAAACTATTATATTTAGATAGTGTTATAGAATTAAGTAGTAAAGATACTGATGTTAAGAATAATAATATAAATATTTCTAAAGTTAAGGAACATAGTGTTTTTTATAGTTATTTATCTAAAGAAATAAAAGTATTATTTAGAAGTCCTGTATTTTTTATAAATTGTATTTTAATTAATTTTATATGGCCTATATTTGTATATTTAATATATAAGATATGTTTTGATAATATGAGTCTAAATACTATGATAAGTATTAATAATTCTAATAATTTTTTAACTATATTATTAATATTTATTATTGGTGTATCTATATTAATACCTGCTTTAAATAGTATATCTTCATCTTCTTTTTCAAGAGATGGATCTTACTTTAATTTTATTAAGTATGTACCAATACATTATTCTATTCAATGGAATGTTAAAGTTGTTGTTAGTTTATTAATTAGTTTTATAGGTATTAATATATTTACTACTATATTTTTTGTAATTATAAAATTAGATTTTATTTATATACTTATTTTTTATCTAATTAGTTTATTATGTGTTTTATTAATATCTATGTTAGGTACTTTGATTGATTCTATTCAACCTAAATTAATATGGGATGATGAAGCTAATTCTTTAAGAGAAAACTATAATACTTTTATGGTAATGGGATTTGCTTTATTATTATTTGCTATATTATGTGGGGGCTCTTATTATTTATTTGTTAATAATTATACTTTTAATATGATTGTGTCTACTATTGTATTTATATTAATAATATTACTATTATTTACATTATATTTTACTAATAAATATGGTATACATAATATAATTGAGCAAGAAGAAGTTTAATGCTATAATGATAGTGTAAGGAGGGGTATAAATGTTTGATGAAGTTTTTGAAAAAAATGATGATGTTATACTTAATAATATAGCTAGTGATAATGCTTGTTATTTCTCTGATGAAATTATTTCTAAAGGAGAAAAATATTATGATGAGGGTAGAGTTACTAAAGTAAATAAGTTAGGAAATGTTTTTGTTGCTTCTGTATCTGGATGTGATGATTATACTGTAAGAGTAGTTGCTAATGAAGATGAAACTCTAATGAGTTGTGATTGTCCTTATGAAGATAATTGTAAGCATGAATATGCTACATTATTAGCTATTGAAAATAATGATTATGAAGAAAAAGAATTAAAGCCTTATGTTCCAGCTAAAAAGCTAAGTGAAGAGGATTTAATAAAGAAGATACCAGCAGAAGCTTTGAAGAAATATATTTTATCTGATAAGGGTTTAGCAAATACAGATTTTGATATGGATGATCTAGAAAAAACATTTATAGAATATGTTCCTAAGCAAGAATATGATTATTATTATAATAATTTATATAATTGTTATTTATTAAAAGATGAGTTTTTTGAATTATATGATTCTTATTTTGATGAGATTAGGACTTATATAGATGCTTCAGACTATTTACAAGCATTTAATGTAATTAAGTCAATTATTGAGGTATCTCATGATTTAGATATTGATATAGTTCCAGATTTACCTGAACTTGGAATGTATTTTAGAATAGCTTATCGTAAAGCTTCTAAAGAAATAAAGAAAGAGATAGAAAAATATGTTATGTCTTTAATATTCCATCAATATTATAATAATTGTTATTTAGAAGATATGATAGTTCATATGAATTAGTGTAAATAAAAGATGTATAATCTTGAAATAAAGAACTTAATATGATATTTTAAAAAAGAAAAATCTAAATTTTTCTTTTTTTGTGATATACTTAAGTAGTGTAGAAAGAGGTTGTTGTATGGCAGAAGAAAAAATAGTAAAAAATACTAATAGTAATAAGAAAAATAATAATACTAAGAGTAATAATAAGAAAAAAACTAAGAAGAAAACTAATGTTAAGAAGAATAATGCTGAACAGTTAAAAAGAGTTGATTCTTATGTTGAGGAAATTGAGCGTACAAATAACTTTAAGAAGATAGATATTGAAGAGATTGAAAAGCAAGAAGAAATAGAAAGACAAACTAAGTTAAAAGAAGAAAGTAATGAAACTGTTGAGGAATCTATTGAAAAAGAATTTAGTGAATCTAAAGAAGAAGATATAAAAGATTTAAATAAGACAAATGGTTATGATTTAAAATTTGATGATGAAAGATTGACTGAATTAGATAGTTTAGATACTAGTTTTTTAGAAGGAAGAATTAATAAAAAAAGTAAAGAGAAGAAAGCTAAAAAGATTAATGACTCTTTGAAGAAAGATAATATAAAAGAAAAAGTAGAAAGAAATATACCTTTTTCTTTAAAAGCTTCTTTATTAGTTTTATGTATTATATGTGGAGTTATCTTAGTAGCAGTAGCATCTGCTTATCAATTAAATTCTATTAAAGAAGATAAGAAGAAAACTGAAGAAGTTAATAAGAAAAATACTAGTAAAGAAATTAATAAGGATAAAAATGAGAAAAAAATAGTAGATGAGAATTATTTATTTGTAGGAGATATCCTTACTAAAGAATATGATTTAAAAGAGTATTATAGTGATTCTCCAGTAGTTAATAGTAGTAATGATTCTTTAACTACTCATGAGTTATATGATAATTTGAAAAACTATATTTATATTTATAATCCATCTAAAGTATTTATAGAAGTTGGTACTTTTGATTTTACTAGAGATGATAGTACGGTAACTATTGTTAAATATATAAGTTCTATTATTAAAGAAATAAAAAATAATAGACCTTTTGCAGAAATATATGTTGAATCTATTTATCCTATAAATGATTCTGATGATGAAATTATTAAATCAGAAGAAGTAGATGGAAGAACAAATGCTGTTATTGAAAATGCTAATAAGAGTATAAAAGAAATATGTGAAGAAAATGATGTTACTTATATAGATTTATATAGTGATCTTTATAGTGAAGAAGATGAAGGATTAAAACTAGATTATACTACTGATGGATTCCATTTATCAGATGAAGGGTATAATGTAATTACTACAAAAATAAAAAGATATTTGAAATAGGTAGGGGTATTTATGAAAGATAAGGTTATTAATTATAGTAGAAGAAAATTAATTGCTTGTATTATTATTACTGTCCTTATCTTTTCTTATGCTATTTTAGTTATATATAACTTTACTACTGTATTAAAATATAATGATTATGTATTACCTAATTCTTATTTAGAAGATTATTCTATTGGAGACTATTCTTATGAATCGTTAGATGAATTTATAACTTTCTTAAATGGAGTAGTTAATGATAAAAGATTAGTATTTAATATTAATAATAAAGAAGTAGGTTATAAGTATTCAGATATAGGACTTAGTTTAGATAATAAAAAGATTATTGATAATATAAAAAGTAATCAGAAGAAACTAAGTTACTCTAGTAAGTTAAAGAGTATTAATGATAAGAAAAAGATTAATTATAATTATATTTTTTCTTACAATGATGAAGATGTTAAAAATTTTGTAAATAGATTGAAGCAAGAAAATGATACTGTTAGAGTTGATGGTCATTTTGTTGATGATGGTGGTATTAGATATGAAAATGGTACTGATTCATTTTCTATTAATGTTGATAGTACTTATGATGCTTTAATTAAACAATTAGATATTGGTATTAATAGTGATACCAAAATTACTTTATTAGGTGAATTAGATAAAGCTGTTAATAATGAATCATATGCTACTATTGATACTATGACTTCTTCTTTTGTTACTGATTTTATGCCTAATACATATCTTAGAAATATTAATTTAAATACTGCTTTAGGATATATTAATGGTACAGTAGTTAATCCTGGAGAAATATTTAGTTATTGTGAAAAAGCTGGTCCTTTTAATAAAGCTGGATATGTATTCTACTATGAGTTTGTTGGTAATGGTGTTTGTCAAATTGCTACAACAACTTATAATGCTGCTTTATTAGGTGGATTAGAAATAGTTAAAAGATATCCTCACGCTAAGAAGAGTTTATATGTAGCTGGTGGATTAGATGCTACTGTTGCTAGTTATTCTAGTGGATGGTGTGCTGATATGCAATTTAAGAATACTTATGAATATCCTATTTATATAAAAGCTTATTCTGAAGGTGGTAGAGCTCATGTTGAATTTTGGTCTAACAGCAATGCTAAAGGTGGATATGAGTATGCAACAGAGTCTGTAAGAATAGGTCAAAGAGGATATAATTCATTTTTACATGTTTATAAGGATGGAGTAGAAGTAGAAAATAGATTTATTGCTACTACATGGTATACAGAAGAATAAAATATGCATGCATATTTTATTTTTTTATTTCATATTATTAATTATGAAAGTGAGGAAACAATGGAAACATTAAAAGTAAGTAGTAAATCTAATCCAAATAGTGTAGCAGGAGCTTTAGCTAATGTTTTTAGAGAAAAAGGCATTGTAGAAATACAAGCTGTTGGAGCAGGAGCTTTAAATCAAGCAATAAAAGCTATTGCTATCGCAAGAGGTTTTGTAGCTCCATCTGGTAAAAATCTAGTATGTATTCCAGCTTTTTCAGATATCTCTATTGATGGAGAAGAAAGAACTGCTATTAAATTAATTATTGAAGCCGCTTAGGCTTTTTTTATTTGTTGTTTATTTTTATTTATATGTTACAATAATAATAGTAGAGGTGATTACTATGGCACTAAATAAAGATGTAAATTTAGATGAAGAATTGAAAGCCTTGGATGAACAGCAAGTACAAGAAGAGTTAAATAGAAAAAATAGTGTTTTTGGTGTTGAAAAGATGATTCCATGTCCAAAATGTGGAAGGCCTATGAAAGAAAATGCTAGATGTTGTATGCATTGTGGAGAATTAAATTATTTAAATGAAAAAAATGATTC
>AUXO013541129.1_pt1 | contig 10239 bp, 8 predicted proteins | sample 768731 | NCBI WGS metagenome assembly AUXO01 (sample SAMN02715735, study PRJNA202380) | gut metagenome | biome: sheep rumen | host: Ovis aries | place: New Zealand: Palmerston North | reverse complement strand
CCTAATTATTGGCTTTATTTGAATAACGCACTTGAGGAAACTTCAAAACAACTACGATTATTTTAAAATTTATCCTCTCGCATTTGTTTTTTTATTCTTCAGTTGTTGCTTCAGCTTTCTTTTGAGCAGATGTTCTGATTTTAGAAATCATAACTCTTGTAAAGCCTTGTCTGTGACCTTGTTTTCTTCTGTAACCTTTTTTAGGTCTTTGTTTGTAAACAATAATTTTTTTAGCTTTGTCATGTTTAACGATAGTACCTTCAGCAGATGCACCAGCAACGTATGGTTGACCTACTTTAGATTTTTTACCGTTTACAATCATAACGACTTTATCAAAAACTACTTTTGAATCTTTGTCGCCTTCTAATAGCTCAACATCAAGATATCTTCCTTCTTCAACTTGATATTGTTTTCCGCCTGTTTCAACTATTGCGAACATATCTGTGTCCTTTCTAACTTTGGGTATCGTACACACCATCAGCACTATTTATAAATAATTTCGGCTTTTGGGGTGTTTATAGAACGATTTACCGCATACTAATACATCAGCTATTATCTGATAGTCATAACCTATTGTCAAGCACTATTAACATTTATTAACTTTCAGTATTTATCAACACTTTTGGAGTAAAATTAAAATATAAGGACGAGAGATATGAAATTTACTTCTGAAGACATTAAAAATGCATTAAATGTTGATATTGATTTTAACGGTTGCTTTGAGATTTCAACAGACACCAGAACAATAAAAAAAGGTGATTTATATTTACCTTTAAAGGGTGCTAATTTTGATGGTGAAGATTTTTGTAAAAAGGCATTGGAAGCAGGCGCTGCCGGATGTTTTTATACAAAAGAAAAGCCTTGCGATTTTGCAATTAAAGTTAATGATACGCTGACAACATACTTAAAATTAGCAAACTATATAAGAAAAAAATATAACCCGATTGTTATTGGTGTAACGGGTAGCTCCGGTAAAACTACAACTAAAGAAATGATTTATTCTGTTTTGTCGGAAAAATATATAACGCATAAAACCTTTTCTAATCACAATAATGAAATTGGTTTTTGTCAAACTGTTTTATCAATGCCGCAAAATTGTGAAGTTTTAATCGTAGAAATGGGTATGCGCGGCTTAGGCGAAATTGAGTTAATAACAAAATATGCACAGCCAGACTACGCTGTAATCACAAATGCAGGTTCTGCACATATTGGAAGATTGGGAAGCCTTGATAACATTGCAAAAGCTAAATGTGAAATTACAAACTATCTAAAAACTGCACTTATAGCACACAATAATGATAGAATAAAAAAGTTTGCAAATTTTTCTGGCGAAAAAATATTTTATTCCTTAAACGATGTAAAAATTATTGAAAAACGAGAAGGATATACAAAATTTGTTTACCAAAACAATGAATATGAACTTTTCATCGAGGGTGACTACAATGTTGAAAACTCACTATCTGCAATAAATATTGGTTATAAGTTGAATATGACTTATGAAGAAATAAAATCAGGCTTGTCAAAATACAAACCTATAGAAAAGCGTTGGGAAATTCAAAAAATAAATGGATATAACGTGATAAATGACAGTTATAACGCTAATCCCGAATCAATGAAAGCTGCAGTATCAACTTTCTTAGATTTGTACAAAAGGCCTGTTGTAATACTTGGGAATATGGGTGAACTTGGTGAAAATGAGATAGATTTCCACAGACAGGTTGGAAAATATATTGCAGAAAAATATCCCAAAACTGATGCTAAATTTATAACAGTTGGCAATTTAGCTTCGCAAATAGGAAAAGAATTACTCAATAAAAACTTAAATGTAAAAACGTTTGAGAATAATGTTGAAACATCTCGTTACATTCTTGATAATCTTCATGAGGGTTGTACAATATTTTTAAAGGCTTCAAGAGCTATGAAATTTGAAGAAATTATCGAAAATATAGAAAAAGGTGGTAAAAAATGATAATGCTTGCTTCGGCATTTTTACTTGGAATGATATTATGCTTGCTTTTCGGGGTTCCATATATAGACTTTTTGAAAAAGAAAATGATTGGTCAATACGTTAAGGATTGTGCACCAGAGGCTCACGCAAAAAAACAAGGGACACCAACCACAGGTGGCATTTTTATAATAGCAGCAATTATGTTAGGTTCAATAATAACTCTTGCAATGGCGCAGCGATTGACAGCAGAAGCTTTTATCATACTACTGACTTTATTATTTTACACATTTGCAGGCTTTCAAGATGACTACATAAAAATTAAAGGCAAAGGAAACGATGGGCTCACTCCAAGAGGAAAACTTTTAAGACAAATAGCTATTGCAATGCTGCCAACACTTTATCTTATGATAACAAATCCAAGCGCAGGAAATGTATCTATAGGACACTATATTTTACATTTAGGTTGGTTATATCCGGCTTTTGCAATATTCGTTATAACCGGAGCTTCAAACGCTTATAATCTCACAGACGGATTAGATGGCTTGGCTGCTTCAACCGGAGTTTTTGCATTTATTGCTTGTGCTACAATATGCCTATTTTTCGGTTCGCCGGAAGCTGCAATAATATCTGCTGCAGTTGCAGGCGCATTAACAGGATTTTTAAAATACAATAAGCCAAAAGCTCAAGTCTTTATGGGGGATACAGGTTCTCTCGCAATAGGAGGTTTGTTGGGAACAATAGCAATAATGGGTAAATTTGAAGTATTACTTATCTTAATTGCAGGAATTTTCGTAATGGAAACATTATCGGTGATTATTCAAGTAATTAGTTTTAAAACAACAGGAAAGAGAGTCTTCAAAATGTCACCTATTCATCATCATTTTGAACTATGTGAATGGAGTGAAAAGAAAATTGTAATCGTTTTTGCTCTTGTTTCTGCAATATTATCTGCAAGTGCTGTTGTTATCCAATTTTTACTAGGCAAAGGAATAATTTAATGAACTACAAAAATAAGAAAATTTTAGTTTTAGGCTTTTCTAAAAGCGGAATATCAGCCGCAAAATATCTTGCAGGCAAAGGGGCGAATGTTTATATAACAGAGTTTAAAGATGAAAAAGCAGAAGATAGAGAAAAAATTGATGAAGTAACAAATTTAGGAATAAATATTGAATTTGGCGGACATAGTGATGAATTTATTTCATGTGCTGAATTTGCTGTTACAAGCCCAGGAATACCACCCAAATCTGAAATTATGCAAAGACTAAAAGAAAAAAATATTAAAGTTATTTCAGAAATTGAACTTGCATATTTAAATACGGATAAACCTTTTATCGCTATAACAGGAACAAATGGGAAAACGACAACTACTGCATTAATTGCTCATATTTTATCAACAAAATATACTGCAATTCCTTGTGGAAACTATGGCAAACCGCCTTGTGATCTATTAAATGATGAAATTGATTATTTTGTATGCGAATGCAGTTCTTTCCAATTGGAATACAGCCCGACATTCACCCCAAAAACATCAATTTTTACAAACTTAACACCTGACCACATAGATTGGCACGACGGAATAGAGAACTATTTTAAAGCTAAAGCGAAAATTTTTGAGGGAAAGCAATCGCCTAAATATTCAATTTTAAATGCAAAAGATGAAAGGTTACTTGAATTTTCAAAAAAATGCGGTGGCAAAGTTTTTATGTTTGACGGCGAAACAGGAGAAAATTGCTCTTATATAAAAAATGATGCAATATATTTTAAACAAGACGGAAAAGAAGAACTAATTATAACATTGGATGATTGCCCTTTAATCGGAAATCATAATTATCAAAATGTAATGTGTTCAATTATTGCTGCGAAATTAGAAAACATTCAAACAACAGCAATAAGAGAAGCTATAATGTCATTTAAAGTACCGGAACACAGATTAGAAAAATTTGCACAATACAAAAAAATTGTATTTTATAATGATTCCAAAGCAACAAATCCGGAAGCAAGTCTGGTTGCAATAAATTCATTTAACAATTGTGATGTTACTTTAATTGCCGGTGGCCGAGATAAAAATACAGACTTAACAGAGTTTTGCGAATCAATAAAAAAACATATTAAAACGGTTATTCTTATTGGTGAAGCCGCAGACAGATTTGATGAAAATTTAAAGAAAAATGGGTTCAACAATATTATTAGAGAAAAAACTATGCAGTCAGCAATAGACAAATCAATAGAGTTAAATCCTGATGTTGTTTTATTATCACCGGCATGCGCAAGTTTTGATATGTTTAGCGGATACGAAGAGAGAGGAAAGGTTTTCAAGGAATATGTCTTATCAAAGATCAATTAGAAAAGGCCCTGATAAATCGAGTATAACAAGTGTTATCATATCCTCACCGGATAAGACACTCCTTATTGTAGTATCTTTTTTGGTAATAATAGGTTTTTTAGCAATATTTTCAGCTACAGCCCCAAAATGTTTTGATGAAGGTGGTAATCCCGCACAATTTTTATTTAAACAATTTTTATGCTTTATCGTTGGATTTATTGGTTTGAAATTCTTTACTAACTATGATTATAAAAAGTTGGCAGATTGGAACGTTGTTGTAATGGTTTCGATTATAGTTGCCTTATTTCTTGTTGATTTTACTCCACTTGGGGTTACGGTTAACGGAGCTAAAAGATGGATAAATTTGGCAGGATTTCAGCTTCAGCCGTCTGAGTTTGCAAAACCTGCAGTTGTTTTACTGCTAGCTAGTGCATTTAGAAAAGATGCAAATCTATTCGATCAAGACAAATGGGTTTGGGCATTTATCCCAATTCTCATTATGGTCGGGTTAATTTTTCACCAACCAAACCTATCAATGGTTATACTACTTGGGATGACTACAATTGTCATGTATATGGCTGCTGGAGGATCTTTGAAACTCTTTTTGACCTTTATTGGCACAGGAGTTGCAGGATTAGTCATTGGATTATCAACAAAAATTTTAAAACCATATCAGATGCAAAGACTTGTAACATGGAGACATCCTGAATCTGATCCTTTGGGTGCAGGATACAATATTATTCAATCACTAATTGCATTTGCATCAGGCGGATTTAGCGGAGTCGGTTTCGGAAGCTCTATCCAAAAGCTTTCATACCTACCGGAATGTCACACGGACTTTATTTTTGCAATTATTGCAGAAGAATTGGGATTTGTCGGTTGTGTACTTGTAATAGGTTTATTTTTTACGTTTATGCAAAGAGGATTTGTCATTGCTACAAGATGCCCTGATATGTATGGGAAATTGCTCGCAATCGGGCTAACTTTTTCAATAGTATTTCAGGCATTTATGAACATGAGCGTTGCAAGTTCCTTCTTACCGACAACAGGTGTTCCGCTGCCGTTTATAAGTTACGGAGGTTCTTCTCTAATTGTATCAATGATTATGGTCGGAATTCTTCTAAATATTTCTAAAAAACGTATAAAAAAAATAAGGAACATAAATGGCTAGATATTTTATAACAGGCGGAGGTACAGGAGGACACATTTATCCGGCTATTGCAGTGGCGGATGAACTTAGCAAAGATAATGAAATATTCTATGTAGGTAATCCTAAAAATTTAGAATTTGAAATAGTTAAACAAAAAGGATACAAATTTTTACCCGTAAATGTTCATGGTATGCCTAGACAAGTCAGCTTTGAACTATTAAAATGGGTATTTCAATTGGATTTTGCGGTATTTAAATCTTTATTTTATATATTAAAATACAAGCCTGATGCAGTCTTCGGTACCGGTGGATATGTTTCTGCCCCCGCATTGATTGCTGCAAAAATTTTAAATGTACCTTATATGATGCACGATTGTGATGCCCAACCAGGGCTTGTTTCCAGACGATTAGCGCCATACGCCGCACAAGTATCAGTTGCCTTTGAGAGTGCAAAAAATGTATTATCAAACAAAAATTGTTCAATAAACGGAAATCCTATTCGTTCGGATTTCAAAACTTTATCAAAATCGGATGCGAGAGCAAAATTGAATATTGAAGACAAATTAACTTTGTGCATTATGGGCGGTTCGCAAGGCGCAAGGTCTATTAATGATGCTTCTGTTGAAATTTTACAAAAGCTTACAAATGATTTGGGATTACAAGTTATTTTTCAAACAGGCAAAAAGAATTTCGAACATGTTATAGAGCAAATATTAAAAATATACCCTGAGTATGAGCAGGATAAAAATTTAATTATAAAACCCTATTTTGACAATATGGCAGAAGTTTTAAAAGCTTCGGATATTGCGGTATCACGTTCAGGCTCATTGAGTATATTTGAAATCTGCGCTTCAGCTATTGCACCTATATACATTCCGTATCCTTATGCTGCAGCAGACCATCAACGAAAAAATGCAAAATATATGGTCGAAAAAGGGGCAGGCGTTTATATAGACGATAACGAGATAAACAGTACAAATTTGTATAATGCTATTGAAAACTTAGTTAATCATCCTGAAATTTTGCAAAAGCTGCAACATAATTCATACTCACTAGCTCATCTTGATGGTACTGAAAAAATCGTTACTCAATTAAAAAGTATAATAAAATAATCTTAGATTAATAATTCTTAATAATAAATTATATATGGGCAATTTTTGCATAAACCTGTTTTTTTTAATATATATAGGTGCGTAAATGTCATTTAAAGTAAGTAAAATTCAAGTTCAATCAAATAATATTAGCTTTAAGGGTGAAGAAACTAAAGAAGTTACCGAACCTCAAAAAGAAGCTGAACAAGAAGAAAATTTTTATGAAAGAAATAAAACTGCAATAAATGCCATTGCAGCATTAGGTGTTGCAGCTATTGCTCTTGCAACTATACGACATTTTAATTCAAAACCAATAAAAGAAACCGAAAAACAGGTTACAACTAATGTAAGAAACACTCTTGACCATAAACTTGGAGATTTATGGCAACAACTTACAAAAAATAAAAATTGTGAAGAACAAATAGAAGCAGTTTTAAAATCCGAAGACCCTGCATATAAACTTGGCGGGATTAAGTATATTGCTCTTTCAGATCATTTGACCCCTAAAAATTGGGAAAATATTTTTGATAATTTAATTTCAATAAAACCATCTGAAAAAGTAACAGAAGCGGACATTATGAGTAATATAAGGTTATTCATATCCAAACTAAAAGATGCTAAAGAACTTAATCCTGAATCAATAAATAAAATTCTTGAAAAAACAAAAGACTTTTCGCTCAATAACAAATTAAATATACTTGAAAGTCCATATGTACAGTCAAAAAGCTCAAAAGAACAAATAAAAGATATTTTGAAATTTTTAGATACAGTTGAACAAAAAGAGTATACAGTGCTCAACAAATATTCACCAAAGACCGCTACTTTGGAAGATTTGAGAACAGATTATGTGTGGGCTTATTTCAAGGATTCTAAGATTGACAAAACATATGTTGAAGAATTTACAAAATTTTTAAAAAGCGATAAATTCTCAGATAATTCCAAATTACAATATATGGATAAATTAACACTATACACCTTAAAGCAGGAACACGAACAAACAGAGGCAGGTGTTCAGTTGCTTAAAGCTATGATGGAAACAATACAAGGAATGAATAACCCAACTTATACACCTCGCCATCTGGAAAATCACAATTATAATACATATGAGCTTGCATATAGAATTTTAAGCCCAATAAGAAGCTATGACAAATTTAATATTTGCAGCAATGAAGAACAGCTAAAATACTTAAAACACATAAAAGAATTGGCGCTAAAAGCTCCAAACAATACAGGCAAATGGTACAATCAAATGAATCTTGCAACTATAGAAATCAAAACCGATTTATTTTACAAGACAATTGAAGACCGCGCTTCGATTGAGATTGAAGATGTAGAAAAATTTGTTGATGAACTGTTAGAAGATTTTAAATTCGCTAAAGAAAATCCAGGACAAGAATTTGAAGAATGGCTGACAGAATTTTACAAATCAAATTTAAAAAGCCAATTTAGTCATTTTTCATTTATTACAAATGCTCAAATAATGCGACTAAAATTTCAATATGGTAAAACTATGCGAGATCCCGAAAAATTCGCTAATATCAATGAAGTATCAGAAAGAATTACTAAAAAAATTAACACTTTCGGAAAAGAATATTTCAATATGAAAGTAAATAATTCGCAAGGCGGAACAATTGAAAAAGCAAAATCTCAAATTATTGAATTTTTATCTAAAAATAAAGATTTTGAAGAAACTGTTGAACAACTAAAAACACAAGAATTAAATAAAAAAACTCTAAAAACATTAAAACAAAAAATAGTAATAGTATACCACCCTGATAGGATTGCCGCAAAAACCGAAGAAGAACAGAAAAAAGCAACTGCTGATTTTCAAAAAATAAACGGTTATATAGAAATTCTTGAAAAAATTGTCGATTAAAAAATGAGCCATAAGGCTCATTTTTTTAATACCTGTTCAAATATTTATCTATTTCCCATTGAGTTACACAAGTTCTGAACGAATCCCATTCTTTCTTTTTTGTTGATAAGAATTCATTAAATATATGGTCTCCCAATGCAGCTCTTGAAACTAACGACTTATCAAAATAATCAATAGCTTCCACCAAACTTCCAGGGAGTGAATCAATCCTTTGTCTTTTACGTTCCTTTGAACTCAATTTATAAATATTACTTTCAACAGGAGCAGGCGGATCTATTTTATTACGAATACCGTCTAAACAAGCTTCTAAAATAGCAGCGAATGCTAAATATGGATTGCAAGCCGGATCTGGAGATCTCAATTCCACACGAGTAGAAACACCACGCTTTGCAGGAACCCTTAACAGCGCACTTCTGTTTGCCAAAGACCAAGCCAAATAAACAGGTGCTTCATACCCCGGAACTAAACGTTTAAAACTGTTCACTGTTGGGTTTAATATAGCAGTTATACCCTTTACGTGTTTTAGCATACCTCCTATAGAATATTTGGCAATATCTGAAAGTTCATATTCAGCCTTTGCATCATAAAAAGCATTCTTACCGTTTTTGAACAACGAAACATTACAGTGCATACCTGAACCATTTATACCAAAAATAGGCTTTGGCATAAATGTTGCGTGAAGATTATGTTTTGCAGCAATAGCTTTAACTGCAATTTTAAATGTTGCAACATTATCTGCTGCAGTTAAAATATCAGCATACCTAAAATCAATTTCATGCTGCCCGTCTGCAACTTCATGGTGAGATGCTTCAATATCAAAATCCATTTCCTGTAATGTATTAACAATATCAGATCTGACATCTTCACCTAAATCTTCAGGTCCAACATCATAATAACCTGCACTATCCTGAGTTGTTGTTGTAACATTTCCGTCTTTATCTTTTGCGAATAAGAAAAATTCAGCCTCCGGACCAACATTCATTGAAAGGCCCATCTTCTCGGCTTCTTTCATAACTCTTTTAAGATTACATCTTGGGCAACCCTCAAACGGAGTTCCGTCAGCGTTGTATATATCACAGATTAACCTTGCTGAATTAGAGCCGTCTTTTTCTCTCCAAGGCAAAAGTTGAAAAGAATTTTTATCCGGATAGAAAAACATATCAGAAGTTTCAATGCTTCTAAAACCTTTGATAGATGAACCATCCAACATGATTTCGTTATTTAAAGCTTTTTCAATATGGTGTGACGGAATGGTCATGTTTTTTACATGTCCGTTAATATCAACAAACTGAAGTTTTATAAATTTAATATTGTACTCTTTTATAAACCCCTTAATGTCTTCCTCTGTAAACTGCCTGTTATCAAGCCTTGTATGCAAAAATTCTTTCATAAATCTCTCCTTAATTAATTACATAAAAACAATACTTTTTTTTGACCAAAAGGTCAATAGTTGTAACATTAAGATTAAATAAAGACGCAAAATCTATGTTTTAAGAATTGTGAATGTTTTTATAATAATATGAGATTAATAAAAATTTATGGGAATATATTTAGTGAGGGATATAAAAGGATAATATTTTTATTCAGAATCTACATTCTTGTAAAACACAGCTATAGCCGAATTTTATGTACAATTTGTTAGGATTGTAAAGAAATGTAACAAAATAAATAATATATAGCAATTATATACTCAAAAAATACTTTATATAAATGTAAGCGATAACGAATAATCAAAGAATTAAATAAACACGAGACATACTATTTACACTACCTACTACACACTAACCTTCTACACACGAGGAATTATGAAACAAGAATTCCAAACTCTATCTTTAAGATAGGGTTTTTTTTT
>AUXO012725647.1_pt1 | contig 10239 bp, 12 predicted proteins | sample 768731 | NCBI WGS metagenome assembly AUXO01 (sample SAMN02715735, study PRJNA202380) | gut metagenome | biome: sheep rumen | host: Ovis aries | place: New Zealand: Palmerston North | reverse complement strand
AATTGCAACTGCCGCAACTGTCAACGCATATGGAAGCTGTGTCGATACATGATTGACGTGGTTTGAATGTGCACCAGCCGATGCCATAATCGTTGTATCTGAAATCGGCGAACAGTGATCTCCACACACTGCACCTGACAGACATGCTGCAATCGCAATAACAAGCATCTCATACATCTCTGGCTCTGCAAATACATTACATACAATTGGAATTAAGATGGAGAATGTTCCCCAACTTGTTCCTGTTGCAAATGCCAAAAATGCAGCAATCACAAAAATCAGTGCCGGTAAAAATACACTCAGGCTTCCAGCAGAAGATGCCACAATATTATGTACGAAATATTTTGCACCAAGTAAATTGGTCATACCTGATAAAGTCCATGCCATTGTAAGAATTAAAATTGGCGCTACCATTGCCTTAAATCCTTCCGGAATCGCACCTGCAAACTCTTCAAATGAAATGACACCTCTTGTCATATAGAAACAAAATGTAATAATCAATGTAATGACACTACCAAATACAAGTCCCTGTGAAGCATCTGCATTTGCAAATGCATCAATAAATGTCTCTCCTTCAAAGAAACCACCTGTATATATCATGCCAATAATACAACATACGATTAAAACGGCAACTGGAAATACCAAATCGATAACCTTGCCATTCGTCTTAACGATTTCCTCATCTGCATCTTTGTATGGACGATCTGGTGTCGTAAACAAATCACCCTTTAATGCATTCTTCTCATGCAGCTTCATTGGACCATAATCAAACTCCATCAATACAATACACAAAATCATAATAATTGTTCCAATTGCATAAAAATTAAATGGAATCGTCTTTAGAAACATTGAAAATCCATTGATGTCACTGCCTTCCGGTACAGAAGACGTAACTGCTGCTGCCCAGCTTGATACTGGTGCAATAATACAAATCGGTGCTGCTGTCGCATCAATCAAATATGCGAGCTTTGCTCTTGATACCTGATGTCTGTCTGTAACCGGTCGCATAACCGAACCTACTGTCAGACAGTTAAAATAATCATCTACGAAAATTAACACACCCAATAACATCGTTGTAAGCTGTGAACCACGACGTGTTGTAATCTTTTGGGATGCCCACTGTCCAAATGCAGCAGAACCACCGACCTTATTCATCAGTGATACCAAAATTCCAAGAATAACAAGGAATACGAGGATTCCCACGTTACCACTACTTGAAAGTTTATAAATCATTCCACCATCTTCATTAAATAACATCGTCTCAAACATCAATTCCAAATTGCCATTTGCATATAATAATGCGCCTGAAACAATTCCTGCAAATAACGATGAATATACTTCTTTTGTAATTAAAGCCAATACAATTGCCAATACCGGTGGTAATAACGCAACTGCTGTCGAATAAACCTTAGGCTGATATGTACTCATATCTACGGCTGCCGGATTCTTGATTGTTGTGTAGATACAGATTGCAAGCAGTAGCACACTAATCACTAAAACAAACCTTCTCTTCTTCATCTGTCTTCCTCTTCTTTATAGTTTATGACGTTACTTCTTTAAAGTAAATCCAATATATCATATCATTTATTTGGGAATTGTTCCAGTTATTTTTTAGAAATCCTCTATTCATCTGTATTAATTCCTTATTTTACAACACAATTCATACTACTTTTGGTTACTATATAAGTATTTTTTGTATCCTAACATGCCAATTGTAAACTCATTATATATTATCCGTTGACAATGAATCTCTCATTGAATATAATTTTCATTATATAACACAAACTTTACAAGGAGAATTATTATGAACGTATTACAATTAGCAGATGATATTATTAGCGGTAAAACCGTTCTGAAACGTGGAGATGATTTAAACTTTTTCATAGATTGTGATTTAGAAGCACTCGGTGCCGGCGCGGATAAGATTCGTGCTCACTTTGTGGGAGATTCGGTTGACTTGTGTTCCATTATCAATGGCCGCAGCGGAAGATGTCCGGAAGACTGCAAATACTGTGCACAGTCTGCACATCACCATACAAGCTGTGAAGAATATGACTTTCTTCCAGAAGAAAAAATCGTAGAAATGTGCAATACCAATGCAGCTGCCGGTGTAGACCGCTTCTCTATCGTAACTGCCGGACGTGCTTTAACTGGGGAAGAATTTGATAAAGCCATTCACGCTTATGAGACAATGCGTGACAACTGTGGTATTGAGTTGTGTGCATCTATGGGATTCTTAACAAAAGAACAGTTCCACAGACTTCACGAAGCCGGTGTTACAAGCTATCATCATAATATCGAAACTTCCCACAGAAATTTTCCAAATATCTGCACAACACACACCTACGAACAGAAAATGAACACCCTCAAAATGGTAAAAGAAGAAGGCTTATATGTCTGTTCCGGTGGTATCATCGGTATGGGTGAAACATGGGAAGACCGTATTGATATGGCTGTTTCTTTATCGGAAGTTCCAGCAGATTCCATCCCAATCAATGCTTTAATGCCAATCAAAGGCACTCCACTTGAAGACCATGAAAGCCTCACAGAAGATGAGATTCTAAGAACCATCGCCTTGTTCCGTTATATTAATCCGAAGGCTGAAATCCGTCTTGCTGCCGGTCGTGCATTGATGACAAATGACGGCGAACGTGCCTTCCAATTCGGTGCATCTGCTACAATCACAGGAAATATGCTTACAACCGTATCTGCCGCAACCATTGACAGCGATATCAAGATGCTTCAGAATATGGGACGTGTTTGTCAGAACGCAAAGAACGAATAAACGAATCGCTCTTTTAAAATATAACTCCTATTGTATATTTTAAAAAGGGCTTAACAATATGCCGCTATCTACTTTGATATGTACCCCACAATCTTGGACACATATTGAAATTAGACGGAACACATGGATGCTTCCTTTATATTTTACAGGAGGCATCCATTTTGTTTTAACTGAATTCATTTATTTTCAAATAGCTTTTAATAATTCTTCAATAGGACTATTTAAAAAATACTATTTAAATATCTTCTACAACAAATACCGGAATGGAACTAAAAGGACACGCATCATGGCATATGCAATTTTCTTCTTCGTTGGCAATTCTCTCGCTGCATAATCTTCTCCGTAAATAACTGCCCCATCTGAAGTGACCTGTCTGCTCTGTCGAATATCTTGTTCTGCCTGCTTACGAAGCTGTTCATTGAGAGCCGGACTATCTACAACCAGCATCATCTCTGTATCCAAATATGCACTGCGCATATCCATATTAAAAGAACCGACAATGCTAATATTATCATCAATTAAAACCGTCTTTTTATGAAGCGAATGTTGCCCCAGTACTTCACACACTGACACACCTGTCTTTAATATTTTCTTCTTCTGATTCATATAATCCACACAGCCCCAAGGATTTGCTCCGCTTTCAACTGCATTTGTTAAAATATTCACAGATATTCCATTTTCAACGACATCTTTCAAATCCTCATACATATTATCACTACATATAATATATGGTGTCTGAATGACAACATCTTTTCCCTGCTTCATATATGCACACAACGCTTCCCAAATAATTGGCTGCTTATTTCCAGTATGTGTAGGATTCGTAAGAAGCGCCAACCGATTGACCGCATATGTAGCCTGCTCATAATCTACATTTCCAAGCGTAACGTTATAATCGTGCTGCAAACGTTCCGTCAGTTGTATATACTTTGATTTTAAAATATCTAATTCATTCTCAGTATTTTTTTGTTTCTTATTTTTCTGTGTTGTATTATCCTTTAATGCCCACATTTCCTCAAAATATTGATGTAATGCTGCTACCGAAGAATCTGACCTGTGTTCTTTGGGCGTATAAATGAGCAAATCTCTGTCTGCATTTCGCCCACCGGGATATTCTCCCAAAAACAAATTATATAAATTCCGTCCGCCCAACAAATAATTCTGATTATCTACGATAAAATACTTGTCATGCAGCCTGGCATTGAGCTTCCATGGTGTGATAATATTCACTGGATTGTAGAATTTCACAGTAATATTCGGATGACAATTCATTGCCTCAAAAGCAGTCTTTCCCTTTAAATGCACAAGCCCCGTAAGTCCATCTACAATTACTCTTACATTCACGCCTCTGTCTGCTGCCGTAACCAACGCACTCATAATATCCATTCCACTCTCATCTGCCATAAAATCAAATGTGGAAATATCAATTTCTTCCTGTGCCGAAGCAATCAACTGCAATCTCCACGTCAGTGCATCCATGTTATCATCAATACACAGCACCCTCTCATGCGCTCCTGATTGTCCAAAGTAAGTGAAGCTATCCGGAAAGGACGTTCTATCCGCTCGTTTATGTAAAATATACGGAACCAATGCCCCTCCGATTTCATATAGGATAAATATCAGAAATATCCAAAGAAAATATTTTTTAATTTGTTTTACACTCAAAATCTGTCACCTGCCTTCATTTGTGATTTGTTCTTTCACTCGTTTATCGTACTGAACACATAATCAGTCGTAGAATGTACCCTAGCGGCTTCCCACACGTTCAATCTTCTACTATTCTAAGCGGATAACTTTTAAATTTCCACATCTCCAATTAATTCTTTATAACAACTTTATCAGCTCGTCATACACCTCTTTTGCCACAGCAAGTTTATACATTAAGCGACTTGGTTGTGGCTCTATCCCAACACAATAAGACCTAACATTCCCATTTATATATATAGCAAAATATACTTGTCCCGGAACAGATGCTTTCGCATTGTTTACATCAATGTTCCCCATAGTTCCAGTCACTCCTATACCAATATTGGCATTATACTTTTTCGCACAGGCTGTTGCCATTGCTACCGCAGTTTCTTTTGAATACACTGTATATTTATTAATTATCTCAACCGGAACGCCTTGCATAATCTTAGCTTCATTACTATAAGTAATAAATGCCCCCTTCATAATCGCTGACGAACCTTCCGTATCTGTTATCAACGAAGCAATCTGTCCGCTAGTTGCTGACTCCATCGTTGTAATCATCATTGATTTGCTAATCAACATTTTGGTTAATGTTTTATAATCATTGCGTATATCATTCTCGTTATATATTTTCATAATCGTTATCTCCAAATTACTATTTCATAAGTTATTCATAGGATTTTCGCCTTATTCCTCTCTTTTTATTTCTCATTTCATACATCCGTACATAATACTCCAACATCCGAATGACATATTATGGAACATTTTTCGTATTTTCTTAATCTTCTCTGCACATTCCAACACCTCTAATCCAATTATTCCTATTATAATTATAGCAATCCTTTTTATACATGCAATGAATAAATTAAAAACATAAACTATTTATTCAAATCCAATTGAAATCCCAAAATACAAAAAACGGTACGCAGATAATCTCTTATCCACTTACCGTTTTTTAGCATATCTTTTATTTCAGCTTGTAATCTAATTTCGTTCCATCCTAAAACTTTATCTGAAGTACACTATCTTCATTTACCATAATGATATCTAATACTTATATTTCTACAAGTACCATAAATTCTCTGCAAAAATCTCATTGCTTATTGTAAATCCAAATATCTTCAAATATTGAATGATAACTACTGCCATTGATTTAGTATTTCCTTCGCAGGAAGGGGAAATTTAGCAATATGATGCACAGAGACGATATCCGTTTCTTTTGTATTCTCTTCGATTTTCTCTCTTTCTTTACATTCTTCATAGTATACAGTGATTCTTTTATCTGCCTGTTCAGGCTCTTCTTGACGTATATATTGATTTAATTCTAATTCCCATATTTTATTTGACAAAATATTATCTCATCTGGCAAACTGATGTTTTCCTACTCAAAAGAACCACCGTCTCAACATGTGGTGAAAGTTTCTTCTTATTACTAAATAGCGAAACCTTCGCGTTTTGTGAAAAGGTTTATACCGCACTTAGGGGAATAGCCTTTCCCCCTATACTTTCCGAATCATAAGGTTATTCATTTTTCAAAAATTTTTCTAAATTAGTTTCAAACTTTGAAAAATTAATATATTTCTTTGCAATTTTACAAATACCTTCCACAAATACCATTTCAGAGATAGAACGCATTTCAAAATCTGCTCGGATAATTTTATACAATTCCTTTCCATCTTCATCTTTTTTCTTATTATATTCTGCTATAAGATTATCTATAGATTTCACATAAAAGAATTTGTCATTTATCTCCTTTTTGATTTGCGTATCAACTTCTGTAATTAATACCTTTTTCAAAAACTTTTCGATACTTCCTATCGGTATAAAAAGTTTGGGATATTCTTTATATTGCTGCCCTACATCCTCTTGGATATCTCCATCTAAAATACTAAAAATCTTTGTCCCTGCGCCAAATGTAGAATGTATATATAATTCATGTTGTAAGTTCAGTACATTAGTCCATCCTCCAACAGGCAAAATATTTATAAGTTTACTTCTAGATATATCCTTTTCATCAATAATTGTCTGTACAATATTTTTTGCCAAATAATCTTCTACTAAAACTACAAATTCAAATCCATCATGCATATAAACATCTCTAATAGCATAGCTTGGATAACATGGGGTATTGACTTCTACCAAGCCTTCCTCTTGTTTTGACAACTCTATCTGAAATAGATTATTCGGTTGAATCGTTCTAATTACTTCTGGTGAATGAGATGATAAAATTACCACTAAATTGTGATGTTCCCCTATTAATTCACGCAACAAATCAAGTAATCTAACAACTGCTATTGGATGTAAAGCCAATTCAATTTCATCAATCAACATGATTATAGGCTTATCCTGTGGTAGTGATCTTCTAACTATTGCATTATATATAAAATGTAATAATGATACTAAAAGACATTCGCCGGAACTCATTCTATATTGACTTATCAGTTTACCTCTATATTCTTGAAAATATAGCGTATTTTCCAACTCCAAATGAGCGGCTATCTGCTTATTCCTAATTCGCTTTAACGTTCTGTAAAAATTATAATTACCATGTAAAATGTAACTCAGATTATCTTTGACATAATCATCTGCCGCCACTATGTCCTCATCATGAATTTGTGATGCAGCAAGCAAATCATCTACAATTTTGGAATCATTAAATCTAGTTCCATAGAATAGACTCCCTTCATACATACCATCATAATGAACTCTTTCTCTTGGTCTTTCTACTGTTTTCCATTTATCACCTTGGCGATACCATTTTGCAGTTTTTTCTCCATCACTTAGCAACACATATGACTCTTCCCTTATATCTTCTTCCCTTAAAGCATCTAAACTATGGGAAAATACTGCTGGCGCTGTCCCTGTCCCCACGATGCAGGGGCTCATGCACGCTGCAATAAGGACCGGTACCATAAGCCACCAGCTTAGGGCAGCCTGGGTGTTTGCATGGGACGCTTGGTCTGTATGGCATGTTCACACCTCCCATGTAAGGGTTCGGCGAAAGGATTAAACTCCGCACCCGTACCAAAAGAATGGCAAAGAAAAAGGCCCTGTGGTTTTCCACAAGACCTTTCTACAATTCTTTGCAGTATAATAATATCACACCCGATTTGCCCTTGTCACTGAGGATTTCTGAACAAGTACAATTTCGAGTTTTGCTTAGGCAATAGCAATATCGGCAATAATAAACTGGCGCACATTTACACCATTATTTATCATCATAATGACCTTTGCACTGTTCTACAATAACAATGTCATCTTCAAAGCGATATACTAACCTATCTTTGTCGTTAATTCTCCTACTCCAAATTCCACTCAAATCCCCTTTTAATGGCTCCGGCTTTCCTGTACCTTCAAACGGGCTTCTCTGAATTTCTTTCAGAAGTGCATTGATTTTTTTCAATGTCTTCTTATCCTGAGTCTGCCAATAGAGATATTCCTCCCATGCATCCTCAGCAAAGGTAATTTTACTCATTAGCCATAGCCTCCAATTCATCTAAGCTACGAGTCACTACTTTGCCTGCTTTTATCTGCTCATCTGCTTTTCTGATCTGGCTAATATTCGATGCAGAATAAAACGGATCAAGAGGTGCCTCAATCATAAACGGAATCTTTCTCTCTCTCAGAACCTTTTTCGTATACAACATATAAAAAGTGGATATATTCATACCCATATCAGCGCACATTTCCTCCAGAGCAATTTTATCCTGATCATCCAATCTAATACTTACAGTCGTCATATCAATCACGCTCCTTTCACTTGTATCTTAACACAAGAATTGATGATTTGCAACAGATTTTAATGTAATTGCTTCAATCTGCTTCATTTTGTTTCTTTGGTATTATTATATTCAATTTCCATATAATTATGCACCAATTTAAACTTTGCAGTATGATAATATCACATCGAAAATGACATAATTTAAGCCCCGATAAACAAAGACTTTTTGCTATTGCCTATTATCGGGGCTTTCATTTTTCTAGTTTCAAATTTTTTTCCAATGCACCAAATGGTAAATTCATTACAAAAAGGGTAGTTATACCTTTCTTGGATAGTTCTCTAACTGATGGAATATACCTAGAACCGTCACCTCATCAGCCTCAATTTCAAAAACAATCTTATAATTCATTTCTGGGACAATTGCTTCTCTGTAATCTCGGCTTTTCAGATAAGGATCCCTGCTCACTGGATAAACATACGGATTATCCTCCAAGGTATCATATACCACTTCCACTTGCGAAAGCAGATGCTCTGCAGCTTGCATACTCTTTAATTGATGAACCAAATAATTCACAATATTATCGAGTAATTCCTCTGCTCGCTCTGTAATTACTAAGTTATAGGCCATACTTCTCCCTCATTTCTGACAAAGAAGCTCTAGCACTTCTTACTCGTCTTTCCTCTTTCTGCTGTGCTGATATATCAAGATCTCGATACATTGCAATCTTACTCATAGTATCTTCATACATCTCCATGCTCATTAAAACCATATCACCATAACCGTTCTTTGTTACATAAATTGGTTCAGTTGCTTTATGACATAATTCTGATATATCTGATGTGTTCTTTAAGTCTTTAATTGGAATAATCTGTGGCATATCATCGCCTCCTTTATATTATGGCCTAATTATACCATAATAAGTCTACCTGCACAAGTCTCTCACCAGCAATATTTATTATCCACCATTTGTCCAACATCTATCCTAACTTAGCAAGTACGCTTCTGTCTGCGATGCTCTGATCTGGTAGCTACGAACCAGGCAATCAATCGCTCTCTTTCGACAATTTCTGATTCCCCAGCTATTTGTATAAAAACAGCTCTCTGCTTCTTCCCAGGTCATGCCATTAAGAAAAATCGCCTGACTCATTTTAAGTATATCCTCCGGTAAATGATTTACACTATCTTCGAAAAATGAGATTTCTTCTTCCAGGGCTTCTTTTCGTTTTATCATCGGCATTACCAGTTCCTCATTGATGCGGTCCAGCTTACGCTGATAAGATATCGCAATCTTTGCTGTCTTATCCGACAAATCGCTGCTCTGTACTCGTTCCCCATCTGGATGAGAGAAGGCCATCGTTGTGATCAGCTCATCTGCTGAAATAAATTCACAGTTTTTGATTTGCTTATCGAGACGCTCTACTTCTCTCACCATTTGAGGATATTCTTTTATGATTTTTCAACATATCCTTTCATTGCTACTCTTTCCTACGAGGTAAGTCTTGCTTTCACTGCTTTAAGAAGTGCCTCCTGGGTAACATCCTTATTTTCCAGTGCTTTCAAGACATCCTCATCAATTGTTTCTTTGGTGACTACATACTGAATGGTTACTGTATTTTTCTGGTCCCGTCTCCAGAGTCTTGCATTACATTGCTGATAAAGCTCTATGATCCAGGTCAGCCCAGACCAAATAAGATGACAGCCGCCTTCCTGAAGATTAAGTCCATGACCGGCACTTGCTGGGTGAATCAATGCTACTGGAAGTTCACCCTCGTTCCACTTTGTGATATCCTCGGATTTATCAATTGGAACTGCACCAAATCTTTCCATTCACTTTTCCAGTTCCATGTCAATCACACCCCCAATACCGGGATTAGTATTGATCGGCCTGTTTAACAAAATATAAAAACCCTAGGTAGCGATCCTAGAGTTATTATATCGAATATTTCAACGGATACTCTTATTTTTAGGCAACAAAAAAGAGCTTCTTTACCGACTAGCTCATAAAGTCGTGATACCGCCACATTTTAAGGTGGGTACGGTTTC
>AUXO017629820.1_pt1 | contig 10240 bp, 8 predicted proteins | sample 768731 | NCBI WGS metagenome assembly AUXO01 (sample SAMN02715735, study PRJNA202380) | gut metagenome | biome: sheep rumen | host: Ovis aries | place: New Zealand: Palmerston North | reverse complement strand
GGGCTGCACCGCCTGATCGAAGAAGATCCGACCATCACGGTGACCCGCAACAAGGAAACGAAACAAACCGTCATTTCCGGCATCGGCGAAATGCAGCTGGAAATCATTTCCAATAAATTGAAACAGAAATTCGACGTGGACGTCGAGCTCTCTCCGATGAAGGTGCCGTACCGCGAAACCATCAAGAAGAGCGCGGACGCCGAAGGCAAGCACAAGAAACAGTCTGGCGGCAGCGGCCAGTACGGTCATGTCTTTGTCAAATTTGATCCAATGCCGGACCCGAACGACGATTTCCGTTTTGTCGACAAGGTCGTCGGCGGGGCCGTACCGCGCAACTTTATTCCGGCGGTTGAAAAGGGCCTCGAAGAATGTATGCAGCACGGCGTGCTGGCCGGCTATCCGGTTACCGGCGTTCAGGCCACGCTGTACGACGGCTCCTATCACCCGGTGGATTCCGACGAAATGTCCTTCAAGATGGCCGCCGCGCTGGCGTACCGCGAAGGGATGAAGAAGGCCAATCCGGTCATTCTCGAACCGATTTACAGCCTGAAGATTACCGTGCCGGAAGAATACATGGGCGACGTCATGGGCGACTTGAATAAGAAACGCGGCCGCATCATGGGGATGGAACCCTCTGTCGGCGGACTGCAGGTGATCACTGCGGAAGCGCCGCTGTCCGAACTGGAAAAATACGCGACCGAGCTGCGCTCGATGACCCAGGCCCGCGGCGAATTTGAAATGAGCTTTGCCCGTTACGAAGAAGCGCCGGCGAGCGTTGCAGAAAAAGTCATCGCCGACGCCAACGGCGGTGCCGCTGAAGAAAAAGGTACCAAGAAAGAAAAGGGCAAAAAAGACAAAAAGAAAAAATAAGCTTGAACACAGGACCTTCGATGCGTCGAAGGTCCTTTTTTAGAAAGCAGATAAGGATGAACGATTTGAAACGATTTTTGCAAGACTTCTGGCGGGAACGCCCCTTATCCGGTGCCGTGCTCTATTTTGTTGCCGTCAGCGCGCTGTTTTTCGGCGTCGGACGGCTGCTGCCCCAATCGATCGGGACGGAAATCATTTTCAGGCTCATTTTGTCCGTGTTGATCCTCATTTTTCTGTACGCCATTTACGACTGGACGCCGAAGGCCCTGGGCTTTTCCGCAAAAGGCATCGGCACGTCGATCCGACTGAGCTGGTCGGAATGGCTTAAAATTGTGGTGTATCTAGCCCTTTTGCTGATGCTCGCGAATCCCGAAGCCTTGAATCAATTGCTGCAAAGTGGCACTTCTGCGGGATACGCGCCGATGATGCGCGGCGTGGCGCAAAACCTCTCGGCGCTGACACCGCAGAAGTTGATTGCAACGATTTTATTCGGCGTGTCGGTCGGGCTTTTCGAAGAGACCTTTTTCCGCGTCGGGCTGGTCGCTCAGCTGCGGGTGCGCTTTGCCGACAGCTGCCGCGGCGCTTGGTGCACGGTGCTTATCAGCGCGGGCTTGTTCGCCGCGCTGCATATGATGAATGCTTTTGGTCAATCCTTGGCGGTCACGGCGATGCAGGTTATTCAGGCCTTTGGCACCGGTGTGCTTTGGGGGGCGGTTTACTGGCGAAGCGGCAACGCGGTCATTCCGGTAATCCTCCACAGCCTGACGGATATTTTAATTGTGCTTGCCACTGCCGGCACCGCCGCGTCGGTCGCGCCGGGCTTTAGCTCCTCTGTGGCGTTGATGGCCTTTGACGTCGGGCTGGCTGCGATTTACCTGCGCCCGCAAAAGACGCGGTACAGTGGGATTCAGACCAGATCTTTGTGGTATAATGATCAAATAGGTAATGGAGCTAATTTATTGAAATAAACCAGAAGGGAAAGTAAAATGCAAGAACATAACCGTATTGGGGTCATCGATATCGGTTCCAACAGCGTCCACCTGGTGGTCGCCATTTATCACGAAGAAAACGGCTATTTTTCGGTGATTGACGACGCGAAGGTCAACGTGCGCCTCGGCGAAGGCATGACGCGGACAGGCAGGCTGGATCCAGAGCGCATGGACGTGGGCGTCAATACGATGAAAATTTACAGGCGGATGATCGACGCGTATCAGCTCGATCAGGTCATTGCCACCGCGACAGCCGCGGTGCGCAAGGCGGAAAACGGCGATGAATTTGTGCGCCGGGTTAAGGAAGAGGCGGACATCGACATCAACGTTATCCCCGGCGAACAGGAAGCGATGTACGATTATCTCGGCGTGGTGAACACCATCGATATCAAGGACGGGCTTTTGATGGATATTGGCGGCGGCTCGACGGAGCTGGTGCTAATCCAAAACCGTGAAAAGAAGGCCGGCGTGAGCCTGCCTTTCGGCGCGGTCGATCTGGCCGAAAAATTCAATCTGACCGACAAGCCGAAAAAATCCGATCTGGAAAAGCTGCACGTTTTCCTGGAAGGCGCCTTTTCGCAGTATCCGCTGCTGGCAGAGGCCAAGGGCTACCCGGTGATCGGCGTTGGCGGCACCATCCGCAACATGGGCCGCATCCACCGCAGAATGATCGATTATCCGCTGGAAATCGCACAGAATTACAGAATGAGCCGGAAGGACGTCAAGACGGTCTGCGAAAAGACGGCGGCGATGGATTATCAGGAACGGAAAAACATCAAGGGGCTCTCCAAGGCCCGGGCCGATATTTTCATCGGTGCCAGTCAAGCCGTGATGGAAATCATGGGGGCTATCGACTCCGACCAGCTGATTATCTCGAAGGCGGGGCTTCGGGACGGGCTTTTGTACGAATCCATCGGCTACGGCGAAGGCGATCTGATACCGGAGGTCTTCGAGTACTCGTTGGTCAATACGGCGCGCCAGCTGGACGTGAACTGCATCCACGCCTATCAGGTTTACCGCATTTCCCGCAAGCTGTTCAACGAACTGGCGCCGATTCACGGCCTGCCGCTGAGCCGGACCTTGGATAAATCGCTGCGCACGGCGGCGATGCTTCACGATTCGGGCATCAAAATTCAGTACTCCAATCACCAGCTGCACAGCTTTTATTTGATTTTAAACGCCGGGATTAACGGCCTGACCCACGAAGAAATGCTGATCGCGGCCTTCTCCGCGCTGAATCACCGCACCGGCAAAAAGGTGCAGGTCGACGCCGAATACGCGCGGATGCTGACCAAGCAGGACCTCAACATCATCGACGTGTTCAGCTCGATCCTCCAGATTGCGGAATATTTAGACCGAGATATGGACGGGGTCGTCCGCGACGTCAACTGCGTGATTTCCGACGACGCGGTGACCCTCAACGTGCTGTCTCAGGAACATTCGGTCTTTACCGATATGATTTTGGACGAATGCGGGAAGAAATTCAATCGGGTGTTCAAGCACACCTTGAATCTTGAGAATGAGATTGTGAAATGATCAAGGGTCAGTAAATGGCGGACAGTTGATTAATGCTGTGATAATAAGATCAGAAGTAAGGGGACTGAAGGAGATCGAACGATGATAACAACACTTTATTTAGTGCGTCATGGAGAAACTTATGAAAATCATGATCGAATATTTCAAGGTGTGCTCGATACAAAATTGACAGAAAAGGGATTAGAGCAGTCCAAATGGCTTGGTCAATATTTCAAGGATATTCACATCGATAAAGCGTACACCAGTCCACTCTCGCGGGCAAGATTGACTGCAGAGGGAGCATTGACTTATCATCCGGAAGTTAAAGCAGAAGTCGTAGGTGAGCTCCATGAAATTAAGGGTGGAGAACTTCAGGGACTTGACTTTGACACCTGTAACAAACGTTTTGATAACATTATGGTGACGTTTAAGGAAAACCCTTCAGCTTTTGATCCGCCAGGAGGAGAAAGTCTTCCTCAAGTTTATCGTCGATTTACAAAAGCGGTAAATACACTTGTGAAAGAAAATTTAGGCAAAACAATTTTGATCGCTGCTCATGGAACTGTGATTCAGACGTGGATCAATTACGCAAGGGGGATTCCAGAAAATAAAATGGAACTGGCTTTCCTTCCGAATGGCTCAGTCAGTAAGTTTATATTTGACGATAATATGAATATCACGATCGATTATCTTGGTGATGACAGCTATATGGATAATAAATTGACAAAAGATTCATAAAATAAATAGGAATTGCGCATTGGAGAATATCCAGTGCGTATTTTTTTTAAAATTAAACATATTGAATATATTTTCATGATTTTTCTAGAATCTTTATAAATAGCTAAATCATTTTCCATTAATTAATCCGAGTTTCTGTTAAAGAAAAAAGAGGATCACAAAGAAATATTTCACTGAAATTAATTTTCTATTCGTTTTAATGAATATATTTTCTATCTGCTCTCGTATGAATAAAAAATTTATAATAAAAAGAAAAGGAATTCAATATTTACGCTTCATAGTCAATTTGAATTAGGAGGGGTTGCAGATGAAGGATATTGTCATTATCGGAGCGGGTGTTTCAGGAACATGTATCGCTCGCGAGCTTTCCCGCTTTGACGCGGATATTTGTGTCTTGGAAAAGGGAGACGATGTCGCCTCAGGAACGTCAAAAGCGAATAGTGGAGTCATTCATTCCGGATTTGACGCAAAACCAGGAACATTAATGGCAAAGCTAAATGTTGAAGGTAATAAGCTGATGTGGGAACGAGCAAAAGAATTAAACTTCCCAGTTAAGCAAAACGGGGCATTGGTAGTGTGTACAGATCCCGATGAACGAGATCATCTCGACGTGCTGCTTGATCAAGCTCATAAGAACGGGGTACCTGGCGTCAGAATTTTAGATCGTGATGAAGTTTTGAAAATGGAGCCAAATCTGACCGACAAAACTGTTGCGGCACTTTATGCGCCGACAGGCGGTGTGATTAGCCCCTTCGGACTTGCGATCGCAATGGGCGAAAATGCTAATGTCAATGGCGTTGATTTTCAATTTGAAACAGAAGTTACTAATATTTATCCAATCGAAGGCGGTTATCATTTAGATACAAACAAGGGACCTATCGAAACAAAGGCAGTCATCAATGCAGCAGGTGTATATGCTGACGTCTTTCATAATATGGTCAGTGAAAAGAAAATCCATATCACGGCGAGAAAAGGAGAATATCTTCTCTTTGATAAAGCGATTGGCCATATTTTTACGGCATCTGTTTTCCCACTTCCTGGAAAAATGGGAAAGGGTATTTTAACAGCGCCAACGATTGATGGCAACCTTTATGTTGGGCCGACAGCAAATGATGTTGATGACAAAGAAGGCGTAAACACAACTCAGGAAATTTTGGATCTTCTCGTCGACAAGGCGGAAACGGCACATCTTTGTAAAATTAAACTGCCGCTTAATCGCATTATTACGTCTTTTTCCGGTTTGCGTGCACATGAAGATCATCATGAATTCATTGTTGAGGAAGTTGCCGATGCACCGAACTTCTTTGATGCAGCCGGTATTGAATCACCTGGGCTTACGAGTTCGCCGGCGATTGGTGTTAGGATGGCAAAAATTGTTTCTCAAAAAATGCAGCTGAAAGAAAAAGATAACTTTATTTCGACAAGAAAAGGGATCACGCATTTTAAAGATTTAAGTGAAGAAGAGAAAAAAGCAAAAATTGCAGAGAATCCAGCCTATGGTCAAATTATCTGTCGTTGCGAAATGATTACAGAAGGCGAAATTATGGACGCCATCCATAGACCGCTAGGTGCGCGTTCAATGGATGCAGTTAAACGCCGGACACGTGCTGGAATGGGTCGCTGCCAGGCAGGTTTTTGCACACCGAAAACAATGGAAATTCTTGCGAGAGAATGGGGTGTTCCAATGACAGAAATCACGAAAAAAGGTGGCAAGTCTAAGATGCTTGTAGGCTATACCAAGGAAATGTGAGGGGGTATCGTCATGGATGAAAGACAAATTGTAATTATCGGTGGAGGTCCAGCTGGACTTTCAGCGGCTGTCGCAGCGAAAAAAGCAGGTGCTGATGATATTCTTATTATTGAAAGAGACGAACGATTAGGCGGCATTCTCAATCAGTGCATTCACAATGGATTTGGTCTTCATACTTTTAAGGAGGAACTGACTGGACCGGAATATGCGAAACGTTATATTGATCAAGTTTTAGATCTTAGTATTGATTATATTCTAAATACAATGGTCGTTGATATCGATAACGAACGGCATGTAACTTATATGAACCGAAAAGAAGGCTTAGTGACAATCAAGGCTGATGCTGTTATTTTAGCTATGGGCTGCCGGGAAAGACCAAGAGGCGCTTTGAATATCCCTGGATACCGCCCAGCAGGCATTTATACAGCTGGCACAGCACAGCGGCTTGTCAACATGGAAGGATATATGCCGGGACGAAAAGTTGTGATCCTCGGGTCGGGCGATATTGGATTGATCATGGCGCGTCGTATGACGCTTGAAGGTGCTGAAGTAAAAGTTGTTGCTGAAATCATGCCATTTTCAGGCGGGTTAAAGCGTAATATAGTCCAGTGTTTAGACGATTTTAATATTCCGTTAAAGCTCAATCATACTGTTGTTGATATTCGGGGCAGAGAGAGAGTTGAAGGCGTGACAATTGCAGAAGTTGATGAAAATCGCAAGCCAATTCCCGGAACAGAGGAGGATTATGATTGCGACACACTGTTGCTCTCTGTCGGCTTGATTCCGGAAAATGAACTATCAGAGAGAATCGGCGTATCACTGGATCCTGTTACGCATGGGCCAGTTGTCAATGAAACCTTTGAAACAGATATCCCAGGTGTTTTTGCTTGTGGCAATGTGCTTCACGTTCATGATCTTGTCGACTTTGTTTCAGAAGAAGCGGCGAAGGCAGGAGAAAATGCCGTTGCATTTGTAAAAGGCGGTCAACGAGAAGCGGAAATTCAGCGTATCAATATTTTAGCAGGTGATGGCGTAGGTTATACGGTACCGCAGTCTGTTGCTATGGATATTAATGAACCGTTAAAAGTCCGTTTTAGAGTGCGCGGTATTTATCAGGAAAGGGCTATTTCAGTATATTTTGATGATGAGCGCATCCAACATAGAAAGAAACGTATTTTTGCACCGGGACAGATGGAAGAAATACTTATTAAACCAGATGATTTGATAGAGCACACAGATCTAAAACAAATTCGAATTACTGTGGAAGACGCTTGAGGAGGACAGAAAATGAAAGAAGAAAAAACAATTACTTGTATTGGCTGTCCAATGGGGTGTCAAGTGACAGCTGCAATAGAAGATGGTGAGGTGACCGAGGTTACAGGTAATACTTGCGCCATTGGCGATCGCTACGCTAGAAAAGAAGTGGTTTGTCCAATGCGAGTGGTTACATCAACCGTTCGTGTAGAAGGCGGAAATCTGCCAGTTGTTTCTGTAAAAACAAGTGGAGATATTCCGAAAAAAAAGATTGCACAATGTATGCGGCAAATTCGAGATATTAAACTAACTGCACCAGTTGTTGCAGGAGATGTGGTAGTCAAACATATTGTTGGAACGGACGTAGATGTAATAGCGACAAAAGATATTCAAGCGGTTTAAACATTATTCATTTGTTTTGGGGAAAATTATGGAAAAAAGGTATGTTGTTGGCGTTGATCTGGGAACGACCAGTGTCAAAACCGCCGTTTATGATTTTGAGGGAGTAAATCTTGGTTCAGGACAGGAAATGAATCCATTGACTTATCCTGGAGTTGGGCGTGTGGAATGCGACGGTCCAAAATTGATAGAATGTGTTTATAAATCATGCAGAGAAGCAATTGAAAATAGTGGCGTGGATCCGAATGCCATTGCTGCGGTGAGCTTCGATATGTTCCGCTGTACGATGGTGACAAGAGATAAAGATGGTGGATTTACAACACCAATTATCATATGGCAGGATTTGCGCGGTGCGGAAATGATGCCGGATATGGAAAAGATGCTCGCAGCACACGGTATGACTACAGATGATTTGTACGACATGTGTGGAATGCCATTAGGGGGCGTTAATCCGTCGACCAAATTACAATGGGTTAAAAAATTTGAACCAGATGCATATAAAAATGCGACACGAATTCATACAATGATGGGTTTTCTGGTCAAAGCCTTTGGAGCCGATGATTATTATGATGATATTACAGATACGCCATGGTTTCAGCTTAATGGCGAAGATCTCAATTACAGCGAAAAGTTATGTGACGTATTTGATGTCGATATGGATAAATTGGCTCCGTTGAAAAATCCAGGAGAAGTAATTGGAGAAGTAACACCGGGAGTGGCTGAAAAGACAGGACTGGCAGTAGGCACGCCGCTTATTATGGGGACGGGCGATCAACAGATTGGATGTCTTGGAAATGGCTGTATTCCAGAAGGAATTGGCTATTATTGCGGCGGAACAGCTGGTATTGCAGCGGGAAAATCGGATCATTTTTTGAGAGATCCCAACAGACGCTGTTATGTTTTGGGGACGCCAGACGGCGGTTATGTTATGGAGGGCCAGGCAAATGCGGCTGGATCGGCATTTAAATGGTTTCGGACAGAAATTTGTAAAAGCGAAACTGCTGCAGCCGATTCAATTGGAGTCAGTGTATACGATTTGTTGACGCGAGGTGCTCAAAAGTCAGAACCTGGTTCGAAAGGATTATTTTTCCTACCGTATCTTCAGGGATCGAATTCGCCAAATTATGAAGCTAACGCTAGAGGTTCAATTGTTGGCATGACTTTTGGTCACAGTCGTTGCGATATTGTACGATCTCTGATGGAAGGCATCTGTTTCGAAGGAAAAGATATGCTTGAGGCTATGATCGATGGCAATGTCCCAAGTTACGACGTTATTCGTTTATCTGGTGGGATTGCACGTTCTCAATTCTGGTGCCAAATGCAAGCGGATATTTACAATCTGCCCTGTGAAACAGTAGCGGAAGAAGAAGCAACAGCCCTTGGATGTGCGATGATGGCCGCCTACGGGGCAGGCATCTATAATTCATTCCAGGAAGCGGCCGATCATATGGTTCACGTTACGCGGCGTTATGAGCCAAACGCTGAAAATGTTAAACGTTATGAAGATGCGTATCATACCTGGCATGAAATTTATCACGCTTTATCAGGAAAGGGCTTTGATTCGGTAAAAGATTTTCAAGAAAAATATCGTTAGATTTAAACTCCACGAGTAATACAAAACTCGCCAAGATCAATTGGCGAGTTTTGTTTTTTACTCTGAATCCAGTGCAAAAAGCGCATTGGCCAAAAATTGATCAAGAATTAAAACGTCGATTAATTTTCCTTTTAATAGTGCGCGAACGGCATAAACTTTTTCAGCACCTGCAGTGACAACGATTTTTAAGGGAATTTTTCGGTACTGTTCTAATGTGATGGCGTTTGTTCGCTTCTTAATCGAAGTGTCCAGTTCTTTGCCATCTTGATCCAAAAAGCGAAGAAGAAAATCACAATATGCATGTTTGGACTGAAGTTCTTGGATTTCACCAAAGTTAAGGTAGTCGGTCGACATTAGCGGTGTCGTCATGGCAGGATATAATACGCCAACGCTGCTGATACTGACATTAATGGCATTAAAATATTGATTGAAAATTTCGTGATAATTAGAGTTGTTGATTTTCGATAGCTCTTGTTCATTTAAAATACCACGATGAGTCAAAAGATACTGTTTTCCGCCGAAAGCCATGGCTGCACGATGAGCCAATTCACCGACATTAAATTTCGGGTTAACATTTTCAATACTGCCGTGAAGGGTGACAATTTTTGAGCCGCGTCGTTGGCAGGGATTGAGATAATGAATTAAATGATACATGGTTCTTCCCCAAGCAATGCCGATCGTATCTTCGTCATTAACGATACGTTGCAGATAACGGGCACCTTCCAGAGCAACGCGTTTTTTGACTTTAATTGGATCCTCAGAAATGAATGTATTGGAAAACGAGGGTACGACAAAACAATTCTTTAGTTTAAAATGTTCTTTAATGCGTTGTTCCATTTGAATACAAGATAAGGCATTACTGTTCATATTGAAAGTGATGATATCTTCTTTTTTGGCTCGTTTGATAGATCTGGAAACGGTTGACTGTGAAACGTGAAGCTCATTTGCAATTGTTACAACCGGCAGCTGTTTAATGTAATATAAATAAGCGACTTCATTTACAAGACATACCGATTGATTATATACTTCTTTTTTCATTACAATTCCCTCCCTCAAAAATTGTAAAAAAATAGCAATACAATCTTTTATTTATTTTAACATAAAAAAACCGCGGTAGAAATTACCGCGGTT
>AUXO016366879.1_pt1 | contig 10240 bp, 10 predicted proteins | sample 768731 | NCBI WGS metagenome assembly AUXO01 (sample SAMN02715735, study PRJNA202380) | gut metagenome | biome: sheep rumen | host: Ovis aries | place: New Zealand: Palmerston North | reverse complement strand
GCTCTGGTAGTAGTCGGCATAGAAACGGTGAGGGAAGGTGTACTGCCAGCGGTTCTGGTTCAGCGGACGGTTCTCCACCGGTCCCACGGAGTTTTTCCACTGGTAACGGGTAGCCAGGTCGGAACCTTCCACAATACAGCCACCAGGGAAACGGAACACACCCGGTTTCAGGTCGGCCAGTGCCTGTGCCAAATCCTTACGCATGCCGTTCTCATGCCCCTTCCAGGTATCTACTGGGAAGAGCGATACATGTTCCAAGTCCACCGTCTCCGTGCCTTCCAGGAAGATGCGCAGTACCGCCTTCTGGCAATCTTCGGCAGCCTTCATGGTAACGGTATATTTCTTCCACTCCTTAGAGTCTATAGTTACTTTTTCCCGGTTGAAGTACATGTTTCCATGCTCCGTGCGGAGCAGGTTCACCAGTTCTACCCTTATTTGTGCAGGAGTGCCATTAGGAACACGTGCCCACACAGAGAAACGGTATTCTTTATCCTTCTGGATACCGATGCCGAAGAAACCCTCGTTTTCCAGCATGGTACGCTTGTGCGCATGTCCAGGGTCGGCCAGACGTACGTAGTGAGGGTTCCGGTCGAAAGGACCGTCCTCTCTTACCGTTACGTTTCCAGCGCTTTTCCAGCCTTGCAGTCTTTGTGGGAACTCAAAGGAACGGTTCTTCACCAGCTCGGCATAGAGACCGCCGTCGGCTGCAAAGTTGATGTCTTCAAAGAAAATGCCATACATGGTAGGCTGAATCACGGCACCCGGTTTCTGGGCATTGACTACCAGTTCCTGGGTGGTTTTCTGTGCTGAAGCTGTGAGTGAGGCAGCCAGCAGGGTTAAGATTAAGAAGTTATTTCGTTTCATCTGGATAATATTTTTTCAGTTTAGCATATTCTTTTTTAGTCAGGGGAATGATGGTTCCGTGCCGGGGGTGGAAGTCCATGCTCACCTCGTGGTCTATGGCCTTGAAGTGGTGCAGGTCCGTGGTTTCCGTGAACTGGTATTTTTTCTTCATGTAGACATCGTACATCAGAATGTACTTGTCTTGACCGATGAGCTTGAAGGTTCCGGCACCTTCCACGGCTTCTGTGGTCTGCTGCTTGTAGTCCGGGTCTTCCTCCCACTTTCCGGAAGTGAGGGAGCGGGTCGTGGCCACCTTGATGCCGTTTCCGTGTCCTTCGGTCTTGTAGAAGAGGTAGTACAGTCCATCCTTCTCCACAATGTCGCCGTCTATACAGGATTTCTTGTCCTTCGGGAAGAAGAACTGCTTCGGCTCGCCCTCCAGGTCGGTAAAGTCCTTGTTGGCGTAGGCATAATAGATGATGTCCGTGCCCTTCTCTCCGTGTTTCATGGACCAGTAGATGAGGTACTTACCCGCCTCCTTATCGTAGATGGTCTGCGGAGCCCACACCCGTTTCAAGTCTTCCTGGTTGTTGTATTTCTTCTGCATGTTCACCACCGACGATTTCCAGTGAATCAGGTCTTTCGACTGAAGCAGAACCATGGCACGGTTGCTGTCCCAGCCGTTGCACGAAGCCATGTCGGTAGCCACCATGTAAAACGTTTTCCCATCCTGTGCCCTGAGGATGTGCGGGTCACGCACGCCTCCGGTGGAGCTGATGGCTTTAGAGTCGATGACCGGCTTGTTTCCGTTCAAGGCATGGAAGTGATAGCCATCGGGGCTCAAGGCGAAACAGATGGCTTCCTGAGGAATATGGTTCCCCAGGAAATAGACGAAGAGGTAGCCTCCGTCGGGTTCTGCTGCCTGGAGCGACCCCATGCAGCAATTCAGCAAGACAGTGAGTAGAAGTTTCTTCATAGAAGGTTTAAGGACTAGATGGTACAAAGATAATGAAAAAAATAAAAAAACCGCAGTCTCTTTTCAGAAAGCTGCGGCTTTTTAGGTTTTATATTTTGGTTAGGTATTTTATTTCTTCTCGTAGTAAGGAGTGCAGTAAGTCAGTTTTACACCATTAGCAGTCTTTTCCAGGATCATGGTAGTACCGTCTGGGTCTACATCATAAGTGTAAGTATTGTTTCCAGCAGCAATCTGGTGGTAAACCACGTTGAAGATCAAAGCTGAGTTCTGGAAATCTGCAGTAGGAACCTCGATGATCAGCTGACCAATCTTGTTCTTATCCTTAGTGTCTTCCAAGTTGAAGCTCAAGAAAATTTCAGTACCCTGGCACTTACCAGTCAGACAATCCTTAGCCTCGTCATAAACATACCCTTTAACGCTAATCTCTCTCATTACCTGAATACGGTTAGCATTCAAATCGATTCCATCAAAGATAGCTGCATTTGCGGAGAAGCAGCTCAACATTGCGAACAATGCAAACAAAATCTTTTTCATAATATTTGTATTTTTAAATAATTTGTTGTAGTCCTTTTTGAAAAACCGGTGCAAAAGTAGAACATTTTTGAATTCACACCAAATTTTTTCCGTAAAAACTTACATTATGTCAGTAAAAATTATGGTTTAGGGGTGGTTTTAGGGGTGTCAAATAGCATTTTGACACTAATTTACCTGTAAAACTAGGGTTGCTCCGTCTGGACAAAGGAGACGAATTTGGTAGTTGCTGATGAGGTAGGATTCCCCTCTGATTTCCTCTCTTTCTCCGTTCGAGAAAATGTAACTACCATCGGGAAGGCCATAGAAAACATGGTCTGAAGTGGTAGGCAGGATAATGTCTTGCAGCATACGTTTCCCGTCCAGTATGTCATAGGGAAGTTTATGCCAGTGGGGAAGGATGTTCCGGGAACTGAAGCCTAGTCCCTGGAATTCTCCCTTGAAGTGGGGGTCTAGGGTTTCCCCTGGCAGTTCGGGATGCACGAACACGTTCTCGGCCATGTTCATGGAGCCGGCGCTGATGCCCAGAAGGACTCCCTTGAAGTTCTGGAGGCGCTTGCGCAGATGGATTTTCTGGAAGAACTTGTTTTGTGTGGGGACATGCCCCCCACCTAGGACAATGACATCGCTGTTGCTGGTCAGTTCCTGCGTCTTTTCGGCATTTTGTCCATCCAGCAAGTGAAAGCAGCTAAACTCTAGTCCTATTTCCTTCAGTCCTTTGTAGATACTGTCCCGGCAAGCTACTGAAAAGTCGTGCTCATCGGGGGCAGCGGTGATGAACAGTCCTCTTGCATTACGCTTCTTAATATTAAAGAGGAGTTCATCCACCAGGCGGTTTTTGGGGTTCAGGCTTTCGGTACCTTCTATGAATGGGTTACTGGTTAAAAAGGCTATCATATCTTTATTTCAGACTCTGCTTGTGGTATAGTTATAGAATTCGTCCATCTCTTCCTTGGTCTTGAAACGGGCAATGTAGGTCTGGTCGCCCATAGCACCTGAGAGAACCTTAGGCAGCCGGTCCCACTGGCGGAGCTGGTCTTTGTATTTCTTCATGATGTCTTCATGACTGTGCACATATTTCACATTGTCCCTTCGTCCGGCAAACATCACATAGTAGTCGTCGTTCGGGTACGGAGTGGTGTTCTTGTCGAAACAGACCATATCGGCCCAAATCTTGTACACATCCACGCTGTGGGCATAGTTGATCATATCTGGCGTGAAGCCTCCTCCAGGACGCATATTCACCTCCAGGGCCACGAAATCGCCCACCTCGCCCAGACCTCTGTGTGGACGGTCCAGACGGAAAAATTCCAGGTGCACAAAACGACTTTTCACTTCAAACGCTTTCACTGTCTTTCGGCCCCAGTAGCGCAGGTTCTCGCTCATGTGCTGCTCCACATAATAGGTAGAGTCCAGGTTGTATTCCACCACATCGGCAATGCTAGGCGGACACACGCACATGGATTCAAACAGAGGGTCTCCCTGGCTGTTCACAATGGCATCGTACGTGCAGATGTTTCCCGTAACATATTCTTCTATGACATATTGCTCCACCTGGGGGGTGGTCTCAAAGAACCGACGCAGTTGCTCCTCGCTCTCCAGCTTGTGTGCTCCACCAGCACCTACGCCAATGTCGGGCTTGGAGAAAAGCGGGTAGCCAGCATCTTCTGCGAAGTTCAAGGCAGCCTCCAGTCCTAGTGAAGCCTTAATCTGCCGGGCCGTGCGGATGCCTCCCTTAGCATAGAATTTCTTCATCTCCGATTTCTCCTTGATGTTCATGATCTTATCCTCGCCAATGCCAGAAGTAACGTGGAAGGCCGTGCGAAGCTTGGCATCCATATCCAGCCAGAACTCATTGTTGGATTCTATCCAGTCGATGGGCCCATAATGGTAGGCATAGTAAGCCACTGCCTTGTACATTTGGGGATAGTCCAGCATGTCCGTTACCTTATAATATTCCGTAAGCGATCTTTTCAGTTCAGGAACCAGTTCCTCATAAGGAGCATCGCCTATTCCCAGTACCGTAGCGCCGTTTTTCTTCAGGGCATCGCAAAATTGCCAGAACTTGGTGGGGAAGTTGGGGGAGATAAAAATAAAATTCATAGCTTAATCGTTCTCGTTTATTAGGAACAAATATACGGCATTTTCAGATTTCGGCCTACAAAAAAGGTTAAAATTGTTTTCTGAGTAGAAAAAATGCCAAAAAATAGTCCATATTGACTATATTTTTTTAACTTTGCACCCTGAATTGTTTCAAATGAAACTTATTTAATTATGGCAGAAGAAGAAATTAAGCAGTTGGCCGCCCGCCTGAAGGGACTTCGTGACGGATTAGACCTTACTGTAGAAGAAATGGCAGAAAACGCAGGTATTCCTGTGGAAGATTATATGAAAATGGAGGCTGGGACGATGGATGTTCCCATCGGAACGCTTCAGATGATTTCCCGTGCGTATGGCGTGTCACTGGATGTACTGCTCTTTGGCGAGGAGCCCAAAATGAGCAGTTATTTTTTGACCCGTGCCAATTGCGGCGTGAGCATTGAACGTACCAAAGCCTATAAGTATCAGTCGCTGGCATCAGGCTTCAGAGGCCGTTTGATGCATCCGCTGATAGTGACCATAGAACCGGCCGACACCGACAAGGCCCTGGCTCTGAACAGTCATCCGGGGCAGGAGTTCATGATGATACTGGAAGGTGAAATGGAACTCACCTTAGGCGGAAAGACCCACATCATGCATCAGGGCGACAGTATTTATTTTAATTCAGGACTGCAGCACGGCATGCGTGCATTGGGTGGAAAGGCTGTGAAGATGCTTTCCATACACAACTAAATCAGAAAAAATGATTGAAAAGTTTGTAACTAAAACTTCTTATACCTCACAAGAAGATTTTATAGAGAATTTCCACCTTATCGTACCGGAGTATTTCAACTTTGCCTATGATGTGATGGATGAATGGGCCGCTACGAATCCAGATAAGTTGGCCCTACTGTGGACGAACGACCAAGGAGCGGAAATTCGCTTTACCTTTGGCCAACTGAAAGAATATACCGATAAGACAGCTGCCTATTTCCAGCAGTTGGGCGTGAAGAAGGGAGACCGTGTGATGCTCATGCTGAAAAGGCGCTATGAGTTCTGGTTCTCCATCCTGGCCCTGCATAAGCTGGCAGCCATCGTGATTCCAGCTACACACCTGCTTACCGCACACGACATCGTGTATCGCTGTAACTCGGCAGAAATCAAGTTGATAGTCATGGCTGGAGAGGATGTGATGGTTCAGCACGTGATAGAGGCCATGCCAGAGTGCCCCTCCGTGGAGGCTCTTTCCTGCGTACGCCCCGTACATCATGAAGGAAGCTGGGATGTTTTCCATTGTGACATTCAGGCAGCGAACGGACGGATTCTGCGCTTCCACAATTTCGATGAGGGAATTCAGAATGCACCGGCATTCGTTCGCCCGGAAAAGAATGAGACTACCGACATCATGATTATGTATTTCACCAGCGGCACAACCGCAGAACCGAAGATGGTGGCACACGATTTCTCTTATGCCTTGGGTCATCTGTCTACGGGTGTTTTCTGGCATAATCTGCATGAAAACTCTCTGCACCTGACCATAGCCGATACGGGCTGGGGAAAGGCTGTCTGGGGAAAACTCTATGGCCAGTGGTTCGCTGGAGCCACCGTCTTTGTCTATGATCATGAGAAGTTCCGGCCAGAAGATATTCTGCACATGATGGAGAAATACCGCATCACTTCCCTGTGCTGCCCGCCTACCATCTACCGGTTCCTCATCCGGGAAGACCTGAGCAAGTACGACCTCTCCTCTCTGGAATACTGTACCACAGCCGGAGAGGCACTGAACTCTGCCGTGTACGACAAGTTCCTCCAGCTCACCGGCATCCGCCTGATGGAGGGCTTCGGACAGACGGAAACCACACTGACCCTGGGCACCTTCCCTTGGATGAAACCGAAGCCTGGAAGCATGGGTGTGCCTAATCCACAGTACGACATCGACCTGATTACGGCCGATGGGCGTTCTGCAGAAGATGGAGAGCAGGGTGAAATCGTAATCCGTACGGACAAGGGCAAGCCTGTGGGCATGTTCTGCCAGTATTACCGAGACCCAGAGCTGACCAAGCGTGTTTGGCACGACAATATGTACCATACTGGCGATGTGGCTTGGCGTGATGAGGATGGATATTACTGGTTCGTGGGCCGTGTGGACGATTTGATCAAGAGTTCCGGCTACCGCATCGGTCCGTTCGAAGTGGAAAGTGCCTTGATGACCCATCCGGCAGTGGTGGAATGCGCCATTACCGGTGTGCCCGATGAAATCCGTGGTCAGGTGGTGAAAGCTACCATCGTGCTGGGTAAAGAATATAAATATAGAATAGAGACAGAAGAAGGTAAGGAAGACTTGATTCATGAGATTCAAAATCATGTAAAACAGGTCACCGCACCTTATAAATATCCGCGTGTGGTGGAATTTGTGGAGGAACTCCCTAAGACCATCAGCGGTAAGATTAAGCGAGTGGATATACGCAACAAAAGCAAAAAGGCATGAAGTGGATAGGACGGTTCGTGGTCTTGATGGTGGTGCTGGCTGCCCTGGCGGTGCTGGCTGCTTCGCCCATTGGCAAGTGGTATGTGAACAGCCACGGGCGGGAACTCATCGGGCGTGAAGTACGGATAGACGGGTTCATGCTGAATCTGCTCACCGGAAATATCAGCCTGGATGATGTGAAAATCTACGAGGCCGATGGCGACAGTGTTTTCATGAGCATCAAGGAACTGGATGTGAATCTGGCCATGACCCAACTGATGGAGGGGAAAATCAGCATTGAATCCCTGGACGTGGACTATGCCAAGATGAAAATCACCCAGAAGGATACGGTGATGAATGTGGACGATATGGTGGCTTTCATGAGTCAGGGAGAGTCTAGGGATTACACTATAGGTACCCTGCGCATGGCCAACTCGGAAGTTTTCTTTGTGGACAACTCGGACCCTAGCTTCCCGTTCTCCTATCGAATCAACGACCTGAAGGTGGAATCGGACAATTTCAGTACGGCCGATCGCAACCATGTGGTTCTTTCAGGAAGGCTGCAGGAGGAAGGCAGACTAGAGGCTATCTATGACGGAGCCCTGGCCGATCCCGGAAACATGCTCCTTTCCCTAAAACTGACCGATGTGGACTTGCGGGATTTTACTCCACTCTTCGTGCTCTATACCGGGTATGAGGTGGTAAATGGCAAATTGAGCCTGGCCAGTGAAATTACGGCCATAAACAACAAGGTAAACGGAGCCAACAAAATCACCCTTCAGGCACCCAAGGTGCAGAAACTGAAAGACTTGGCCTTTAAGCCACCTTACAAGGGATTACCACTGAAAACCTGCTTCTACCTGCTTACCGACAAGAAGGAGCAGTGCGTGATGGATGTGCCAGTTACGGGGAATATGGAAAATCCGAAGTTCAGCTACAGGAAAACCGTGTTCAATGCCTTCTGCAAGGCGCTCCTCAAGACGCTGACACAGCCTTTCAGGAAGAAACCAAAAGCTATTGACGAAGATGCTATAGAATCTATATAAATGAAACTAACTAAAAACTTATGTGTATGAAACGACTATTTTTGATTCTTATCGTGCTTCTGGCTGCATTCCCAGCTATGGCACAAAATGAACGGGAGGCCGTGGATCCAACGGCTTTCAAGGTTGATGTAAACCACATGAACCCCTTGAGATTCCCATCCAAGGTTCTGACAGATTCTTATTCTGTAGAGGTAAGAAATGATTCAGTGGAAGTGCATCTGCCTTATTACGGCCAACGCCATTCGGTTAGTTTTAACTCTGACGGGCTGCATTTCAAGGAGCCTATCACCGTGCAGAAACTGAAGACGAAGAACAAGAAAAAGGCTGTAGTGACCGACTTGACTTTCCGTGCCCGTCATAAGGGTGAGTCTTACACCTTCCACTTCAGCGTGTGGGGTAAGTCTACCGCTAGCCTGGACGTGAAGCCAGACAACGGCGATGTATGTAGCTATAGTGGCGACGTAGTAAATGAATAATCATTGGGCATAGACAGGCTCCATCTGCTCTTCGTTCGGCCAATGCGGCAGATAGAAGAGTGGAAGGGGCTTGCCTCCCACGCCCGTCCAGTCTATCTTTCGTACATAACTGAAATCCGGACCTCCAAAGTCGAAGGAGCGCCCGTAAAGCAGTATGGCATTCCTTCCGTGGTCTATCTTCCATAGACCCCCTCCGTAGCAGTCGTCTTCTCCTATTTCCAGCATTTCCCGATGCAGGTACACGTGCCCAAACTTCAGCACGCCACTGGAAGTGATGATGAATTTCTGAAACATGGTTCTTTTTCTTACTTTGCTGCAAAGTTACGCAATTTTTTGCAGTAAGAACCTTTTCTATTATATTTGCAAGACTAAAACCGATACGATGAGGAAAATAATCTTTTCGGCAGTGATGCTTTTGATGGGGCTGACTGCCACTGCCCAGGAATTTTATAAGGGTGCCGATGTGGGATGGATGACCGAGATGGAATCCAAAGGCCACAAGTGGTACAATGCAGAAGGGAAGGAAACGGAATGTCTCCAGCTGATGAAGGAATACGGCATTAATGCCGTGCGACTGCGGGTGTGGGTAGACCCTGCCAAGCACGACAACTGGTGCAATCTGGACGATGTGATAGTGAAGGCGAAGCGTGCCCAAAGGCTGGGCATGGAAATCATGCTGGATTTTCATTATAGCGACTGGTGGTGCGATCCTGCCAAGCAGCCTATCCCTGCTTCCTGGATGGGACATTCCTACGAGCAGATGAAGCAAGACCTCAAGGACTATACCATCTCCGTGCTGAATACGTTGAAAAAGGAAGGCATTACCCCGAAATGGGTGCAAGTGGGCAATGAAACGTCCAATGGCTTGCTGTGGAGCGTGGAGACCGACCCAGTGACAGGCTGGGAAATCAAGGACGAAAAGGGAAACACGAAGATAACCACTTCCATGGGGCATTCCCGCTTAAATCCTACTCAGTATGCCGGGTTTATCCGTGCCGGCGCTGAAGCGGTGAAGGAAGCTTCTCCTTCTTCCCTGGTCATCGTTCACCTGGATAATGGCTTCGACAAGGAACTTTATGAATGGAACCTGGGTATTTTGGCCGAAAATGGAGCCCAGTGGGATATTATCGGCATGTCGCTCTATCCTTATTGGGCCAAGGAAAGCGGATTGGAAACCGATGCGGATAAATGCATTACACGCTGCATGGAGAATATCCGCGCAGTGAGTGAGAAGTATCACTGCGATGTAATCATCGTTGAGACAGGATTTGAGGTGGACGAGCAGCATCCGGAGGTAATGGAGGAAGGTTACCGCCAGCTGAGTAGGGTGCTTCAGGAGAGCAGCCACAGTACCAACGGACGGTGCAAGGGTGTGTTCTACTGGGAACCAGAGTGCAAACCTAGCCAGTACAAGCTAGGAGCCTTTACGGAAGATGGACACCCCACCCGTATTATGGATGCTTTCAAGGGATTTCCGGTAAAATAGAAAAAGTCTGCTGAGTTTCAGCAGACTTTATAGGGTGGAGCTGGAGGGATTCGAACCCTCGTCCAAACAAGGAAACAATATGCTTTCTACATGCTTATCTCTGACTACGTTTTTCGAGCATCAGCAAGACCAGAGCCACCTACCAATACCTTAGCCTTTAAAATTTCATCCAGGCATCAAGGCCTACCTGAACTATCCCCGATTTAGCTGTGCCACTGAACCAGAGCGCTTCGGAGCAACAGCCTCTGAGTGACATCTCGTTCCAGCACCTGGTGCCGGAATAAAGCTAATCTACTATACTTCGATTAAGCAGCGAGAGCGTAGTTGTTTTCGCCA
>AUXO016340381.1_pt1 | contig 10241 bp, 16 predicted proteins | sample 768731 | NCBI WGS metagenome assembly AUXO01 (sample SAMN02715735, study PRJNA202380) | gut metagenome | biome: sheep rumen | host: Ovis aries | place: New Zealand: Palmerston North | reverse complement strand
TATATTATTAAATGTGAAAAGTGCGGAGTAGAAGTTATTAGACATAGGAAATCTAATTTCACAGAACATCCGAATTGGTATTTTCATGGAGGATGTAGTGGTCATTTTATGAGAGTAGAATAAAATAATAAAATATAATAATAAAGAAAGGAATTAAAACTATGAAAAAGAATTATGTAATTGATGAACAGGGAAACAAAAGACCTACACAGGAAATGGTAAATGCTTATATTGATGACTGGAACGAAGATGCAAAACGTGGATATGCTATTTTCGATTTTGATTGTACAGGAATGTTAGAAATTGAAATGATTAATGAAATGGAAATCTTTGATGGAGACGAAGAAGCTGTTGAACAGGCAATTAAAGATGGAATTAAGATTATTCCTATTGAAGAACTTCCCGATAATTTTGATAGGTCTTATCTTGGATGGATTGATACTCCAGAAAACAGAAAAGCTATTGAAGATTACTGTTCGGATGAAGGAAATTATTATGTAAACGGGCATAGTTGAATAGAAGGAGATTAATTTATATGAAAAATAAGAAAAAGAAGTTTGAAGTGCATACCTGCATTTGCCCTAATTGTAATAAGTCAATGTATGTACCTAGAACCGTAGGAAATTTCAGAGCAAAAGGACATCAGAAAAAAATCTGGTGTCCTTTTTGTAAAAAGGAGATTAATTTTACAGAAGTATTTGGATGGGAAGAAGGGAGTGTGAGAACCATGAGTGGAGATTTATGGTAATATAAATAAATTATAGAATTGACAATTGAATAATGATATGATACAATAAATGCAAGAAAACTAAAAAGGAGATTTTAATAATGAACAAAACAAGAAGAAATGAAATCAGAAGAATTGAAACATCTTTTATTACAATCACTACTGTAGATGAAGCATATAATATTAGAAGTGATATTGAAGATGTGCTGTATGATGAACAGGATGCTTTTGATAGTCTTTCTGAAGGACTCCAGTGTACTGCCAGAGGTGAAGCAATGGAAGAAGCTATTGATTCATTACAGGAAGCTATTGATTCCATTGATAAGATTATTGATATTTTAGAAAATAATAAAACAGAAATAGAAATTCGTGTTAAAGTAAAAGTTAGATTTAGAAAAAAGAAAATTTCTAAAGAAGAGGCAATTAATATGTATATTAAAGATACAAAAGATTATTTAATGGATGCAAGATTGGTGTAAGGAGGGAAATGTTTACTTTATTTATTATTATAATTATTAGTATTATGTATGTACCTTATGCTATTAAAAGAATTAAAGCTGAAAATGAGACACGTTCAACAGCCATTCAAAATAACAATAAAAGTTATTATGATAATTATGGAGTTTGTAGAGATACTGCTACTAAACAGCAATTAACTCATAAAACAATTAATGGAGATAAATGTTTAATTTATAGTAATGGAAAAATTCATACTAATCTTTCGGAAGAAAGAAAAAAAGATGCAGAGAATTTAAGAATGCGTTTAAATCAAGAAAATTACGAAAGAGCAAAACAATTAAACAAAAAAGGATTCAGATATTTACCTCGTAAAAATTCTGAAGAAGATGTTAATAAAGGTAATTATTATATGATTATGTTTGATACTGAACAGATATATAAATACGATAGATATTTCTGGTCATATAATAAAGTAACTAAAAAGTGGGATGCAATGAATATTCCAATTAATTTAACTTATAAATATATTTAAGAAAGGAATTCAAAATGACAGGAAGAGAAGAAAAAGAAGCATTAATTATAGAAAAGATTAATACAATTATTTCTAATAATGCAGATAAGACGTATCTTAGAGGATTTTTCTACTATCTTGATTCTATGTCTATTTTGTCTGTAAAGTCATATATAGAATATGTTATCAATTTTATAAATTATATTCATAAGCCTACAACAGAATTAACTGTTGATGATTATACTTCTTATATGTTTTCTATTAGAAACAAAACATCTTCTTACAGAATTGCAGTTTATTCTGCTTTAAAAAAATTCTCTAAGTATCTTGAATCTAATGGAACTAATATTAAAAATCCTATGCAGTATGTAAAACGTCCTAAAGCTGTTGAAACGCAGGAAACAAAAGCTAAAAGAGAAAAAGGATACTTAACTACAAATGAAATTAAGATTTATCTTAATAATGTAGAAAATTCCATTAGACATGGAAATAAAAAGAATAAGGTAAATCCTGCTTGGGTAGCAAGAGATTATTTCATGGTTCTTTTATTTTTGAATACTGGAATGAGGTGTTCTGCTCTTGCTCAAATTAATATCGAAGATATTGATTTAAATAAAAAGCAGGTAGTAGTTTACGAAAAGGAAGATAAAATTATTACTTATATTTTAAATGATAAATTAATTAGTGCCATGATTGATTGGTTAACATATCGAAATGCTATGTCTTTAAATACTACAGCATTATTTGTATCTAATCAAGCTAAACGAATGAGTGAAGCTAATATTTATCGTTTAATTAATAAATATGGTGATAATATTGAAGGGAAAAAGCTTTCTCCTCATAAACTCCGTGCAACTTATGGTACACAGCTTTATGATGCTACAAAGGATATTGTATTTGTTCAGAAAGCTATGAATCATAATAGTTCTCATACTACAGAATTATATATTCGTGGTAAGGGAGATGAATCTAAAAAACAGGCAGTAGATATTATGTCTAGATTGACTTTTAGTTAATCTAGATATAGAATATTAATATCAATAAAATAAATACTTGACAAATAGAAAATAATATTTTATACTTATGATAAAATGAAGGGTGGGTAAGGGTGGGTAATATATTATTATTTATATATAATATATAATAATTAAATATTAATATTATTATTAATAATAATATATATAATAAATATATATAGTTAAAGAGTACATTTTTTAAGAAAGGAATAATTTATTATGTATAAAACAGTAGAAAAAGCCATTTACAGAATCGCAAATCAAGTCAAAAAGGAAACTGGAAGTGATATTACAGATTTCCTGTTTGACGCAAGTGAAAATTATGAATATGACGATGACGGTAGAAAAGCAACTTGCCAGTGGATTATTAATGGTCTTGAAAACGAAGCAGATAATTTTATTTTTATGAATAAAGGAATTATTTAAATGAGAAATAATGAGTTAATTGCAAAAATTATTCTTGGTGTTATTTTAGCTATATTAATTGGACTTGGAATTTTTGCAGTATTAGAATCAATTAATTACCGATTTAAAGAAAAACCAATAGAAATGACAGAAGTAGAAATGGATGAGACAGAAACAAATGAAATAAAAGGAATTGAATATGTGGATTTTTCTAAACAGATAGTGGTAGATGAAAATACAGGTATCCTATATATTGGAAAAATTCATTACAGTGTTGGAAGTTATAGTCCAACTAGTTACGCTTATCTTTGTCCATATTATTCAGAAAATGGTAAATTACAAAAACTAGTAGATGGCGAAATTATTGAATTAGATAGTTAAGAAAGGAAAAATAATGAACGCAATAGATTTAATAGAATGGATACTTGTCATAGTTGGAATACTTTTCATAATTATTATGATTTTTATTATAATAGCAATGGTCGCAAGTATCGTAACATTTGAAAAAGAGGAAACCGTAGAAGAAGAGAAAAAAGAATCTTATTTAGTTCATATAACCTTTAAAGAACAGGCATTAGGCGGAAGTCATACAACAAAACTTATATATGTAAAAGCAACTTCTCCCAAAGAAGCACTTAAACGTGCTGAAGAATACTATATAGAACATTGCTCTATACCTGCTCTTAAATCTTTATATGAAAAGGGAGAAATTACAGTAACAGCAAAATGTATTGATGATTGTATTATGATTAGATAAAAAAGAGGAGGTAACGAACATGGCAAAAAGAAAAAATATTTATTTTGTAACAATGAAATTTGAAGATATTGAATATGGAAATCATACAAAGGCGTGTCTTTTAATCAAAGCAGAAAGTTTAATTGAGGCACGTTCTAATGCTCCTATTATATATCTTTATGATTATATGACTGAAAACTTTAGAGAAAAAAATAATTTGATTAGCTGTGATGTAATTGAATTTAATGATAAAGACACGCATATGGTAATTCCCAATAGTATGATTACCTAATAATTTGACATAACTAAAATATCATGATAAAATAATTATAAATAAATTACAGGAGGTATAACCATTAACTTAAATAGAAAAACGTAGATAAAAGCAAAACAAAAAAGCGAGGTAAAAAGCTATGTTAAAAACCAAAAAAGAATTAGCCGAATATCTATATAAACGGTGTGGAAAAATCATTTATAACAAAGAAGAAACTGCATTAGTTTTAGACTTAATGAAATCTAAATATAATATTCCATCTGGCATGGCAATGGATTTATTAGCAGGAAGAGTTAATTTAGAAGATACTAATGAATTTTATCTTTTTATTTTACTTGATACAACAGATGAAATTATTAAAAAGAGTAAAGTAAAAGAATATTTCACGGAAATAGAAATTGATGGGTACTCTACTTCTAAATATGAAGAAGAGAAATTTAAGTTTCCTATTGTAATTAAATGTATTCCTGTATCTGCTGACCAGTGGATTGGTGCAACAGATGTGAATTTCTTAATGACTCTTCGTAAAGCCCAATTAATTAATTATAACACTAATGCACAAAGAACAATGCAGAAGATTGTTAGAGGAGAAAAAACATTATATAAAATTGCCTTAAATAAAAGTGCTATAAGCGAAATTAGAAGCAGTCTTAATAATGAAACCTATATTCCAAATACAATTACTTTAAATATTCCAGAAGATGCTGATTATTATTACAATGAAAAGGACAACACATTAGTCATTAATAGTCTTGACCATTTTGATATTTCTGACGGATACCATAGATATATTGCCATGTGTCAAGAGAAAGATTTTAATCCTAATTTTAATTATCCAATGGAATTAAGATTAGTTACTTTCGATGAAAGCAGAGTAAAGCAATTTATTTTCCAAGAAGACCAGAAAACTAAAATGTCTAGACTGGATTCTAAATCTATGAATATGAATAGTCCTGCCAATCTTGTAACAGAAAGATTAAACAGAGACATAATGTTTAACCTTAAAGGAAAGATTCAGAGAAACGAAGGTAATATTGATTTTGGCGAATTTGCTTCTATTGTAGAATTTATTTATTTCAAATTGCCGAATCGGGATAGCGGTACTCCAGAAGTCATTAAAACCGAAAAAGAATTAAGAGATAAGTTAAATTACTTGACTGAATATAATAATGATTGGTTAACTAAAAAATTCAATTTTAAAGAATTAATGATTATACTTTATCTTATTTCTAAAGCAGAAAACGGATATGATTCTACAGCCGATTTATACAACAAGGTAAATAACATACTAGCTAAAGCTGATGAACTGGACAAGAGAGTGTTTACAATTAAAATACCTAAAAAAAGCATGTTAAATGCCATTGATAAGTTAGGTGAATAAGTTATCGACTAAGTGATTCTAATACAAAAATCAGTTAAAAAACCACTATTAAAATCACATAGAAAAGGAGATACACTATGTACAACACAGAAGTTAAAGCTAGATATATAGCAGAAAGAAATGAAACTACTGTTCTTCCATATAATTTTTTAAATAGAATTTTTTCTAAAAGCGAAACGTTTGAGGAACAGTTGAAAAAAGATTTATATGATTTTACTTTTTATGAAATTGAGAATTATTATAAAACATTGAACATTGAAGCAATTGATTATCTTTATGTGTTAAATAATGCTTATATTCTTTATGTGCAATGGTGTCTACAAGAAAACCTTGTAGCCGATTGTCAAAATCATTTTTTAGAATTTAATAAAGAGAAATTGATGGCTTATATTAATAAGATTACTTCTACAAGAAGAATTGTAAGCAGAAAGCAGGTAATCAGTTGGTGTGAAGAGCTTCCTAATGCCAGTGACCAGTTTGTTCTATTAGGAACATTTGAAGGATTGTATAATCCAAATTATTCTGATTTCCGTCATGCTAAAATAGAAGATATTGAAGGAAATACAATTCGTCTTATTTCTGGAAGAGAAATTCAAATTAGTGATAAGCTAATTGAATATGCAAAAGAATGTAACGATGCAATGGAATATTATTCTATCACTAATAATATGACCAAAAAAATGCCTTTCAAATCTTCTCCTACGATTATTAAAGAATATCCAAATATTAAAGAGGATGTGAATGAACATCAAAAAGGAATTCGAATTTATAATAAACTGGCTCGTTCTTTTAAATATCTAGGGGTTTATGACTGGATGAAAGCAAATGCTCTTATTGAATCTGGAATGATTCATATGATTAATGAACGAGCGAAGCAACTCAATATAACAGGTAAACAATATTTATATTCTGATTATATTAAAGAATTAGAAAAACAATACAGTAAAAATATTATTCGTAGTCAATTTTATTTAAAAATAAAGGATTTTCTGGTCTGAAAAGACCAGTTCCCTTTTGCAAAATATAAATAAATTAGATAATAAATTATTAATAATAGTAATATATGTATTGACAAACCTTTGTTTGTGTGCTAAAGTAAATACAAACAAAGGTTCTATAAACAATAATTAAATGAGGGTGTATATGAAAAATAATAATTTTAAAACAGTCACAAATTTTATAACAAAATATGAGGAAGAAGGAAAAGATTTTTATATTTCATTTGATATAGATGAAATTGGAGTTTCCAGATTTTGCTTTTACCGTAATGCTTATTCAATTTTTATTTCCCCTACAATGAATATGTTAAGTATTCTACAAGGGAACGATAGTATAGATATTTATATTGGTGAGGAAGCAGAAGTTAAATATTCTAATGAGTTTACAGAAATTCTTGAAATACATATTGATAATAATTATATAACAATCGGAGAAGTTTAAAATAATGCTTGACAAAATAATTTATATATGTTAGTATGTATATAGTAAATGATAAACAGTTGTTGTAACCAGTCAATGGAAACAACAACTTAAACAAAAATAAGTATAAAAAAATTAAAAAAGTGCTTGACAAAATATTATAAGTTTGCTACAATGTAATTGTTCGATGAGTTCTTTAAAATATTTGTAATTTTTTTCTTTGACATTTCTCCTTTCGGTTGTCAAGGTTGTAACTTTCGGAAAGCTAGGTTCGAATCAGATTAATCTGAGGGTCTGGGGGAGTTCCAGAGGGTAAATAAGTCTTCCTTTCTTCTTATTTACCTAACGCTTTTAGTCCGATTGACTATAGTTAACAATGGTTAAAAGGCGTAGTAATGCCCACGTTAAAGGCATAGCAAGGGAATGCTACCTTGCGGTGGAATTATAACTAAGCATAAGTGCAGACTTGGACGGTGGAGAAATCCAAACAGGGGGATGAGGACGCAAATGAAGCGGAAACCGTATCCATTCCACTATATAATGTGGAAGTAAAATAAATTACAATGTTGTCAATGAATAAAAGGAGTTAACGATGGGATTAATTGAAATGAGAGATGCAGATGCTATAAATTATTTATCCAATTTATCAGATAAATCTTTTCAAGAAGCAATGGAAATAATTGAAGAGAATAGAAGAACGCAGGAAGAAGCACGAAATTCTAAATACAATAAAGAATTCAAAAAATTGTGCGAAGAATTAAAAGCTAATAATTGGATATTTCAGTATTATGATTATTATTATGATGAATGGTATAATATTGATTTTGATGATATTCGTATTAGAAGGGCGAAAGATTAATGGCATCTTTTAAATTTGAACTTCCATTTGAACCATATGATACAGTCTATTATGTAAGGGAAGAGGGTATTTATACATTAATCGTTACACAAATTCAAATACTTAAATATGAAAAGACGCATGTTTTTATATGTTTTCCTAATTTTCCTTTTGTTATTCTTGAAGAATATGGAGTTAATTTATTTACCGATTTAGAAAAAGCAAAAGAAAGATTAAAGCAAATTAGACGAAATAAAAAAATAGAAAAAATAGAAAAGATAATGGGGAAAAATAAAAATAGCACTTGACATACATAAATTATAATGCTATACTAAGCAAGTAAATAATAGAGGAATAAAAAAAAGTACATATTTCAAAGTCATAGAAAAAAGATAAAAAAGTACTTGACAAAATAATTTATTTATGTTAACATAACAGAGTAAGATAAATACAGGGCTATCGCCAAGCGGTAAGGCACAGCACTTTGACTGCTGCATTCGTTGGTTCGAGTCCAACTAGCCCTGCTTTTGGTCGGTTGGTCAAGTAGGTCAAGACACAAGGTTTTCATCCTTGTAACATGGGTTCGAATCCCGTACCGACTGCTTAGAAATATTAATTATAAAATAAATTAAAGGAGAAAAACTATGAAGACAGAAACAATGACAGTTCATGAAGCACTTTCAGAAATTAAGGTAGCAGGTAAGAGAATCACATCTACTCTTCTTGGGATGGATGTAGTAACAGCTAATAGAAAGAATGCCACTAAGATTAACGGTATTGAACCAGAAAAGTTCAATGCACAGGCAAAGGCAGATTTTCAGTCTGTTACAGACCTTTGGAAGAGACTTACAGCTATGAAAGCGGCAATTGCTACTTACAATGCTAGTCAGAAGATTACCGTAGGTGACAAGGAATATACAATTGCAGAAGCAATTTATATGAAGGAATATGGTATGCCTTTGAAGCAGACTGTTGTTAATACTCTGAATAAGCAGTATCAGAGTGCTGTAAATAAGGTAACAGTAGAAAATTCTGATTCTAAGCTTGGAGCTACCGCTGAAAGACTTGCAACTGCAAGCTTTGGCTCTAAGGATAAGGCTGATGCCGTAGAAATGGAAAGATTTATTACTACATATAAGGAAAACAATCAGTTTGTTCTGATTGACCCTGTTAATGTAAAGGCGGTTATTACAGAACTTCAGTCTGAAATTGACACCTTTGAAGCGAAGGTTGATTCTGCAATTCAGATTGCAAATGCAACTCATACAATTACAATTGAATATTAATTAGAAGGTTCTTACCTTTTAATATATATATGCCCATTAGTGACGAAAGCCATAAATAAATGTCTCTTCTTTCTTTTGAACGGATTAGAATGAAGTAAATAAGTTAAATAAATCCGTTAACAAGTAAGCTTGTATAGACTGTGAATCTATAAAAAGCAATGGATTGGTAATCCATTTTATTAATAAGAGATTGGGGTTTTATAGGTCTCACATTAGAAATAATTAGTGATAAGATATTTGTGGGAAATATAAAACAATTTGCCTTTATTGATTACTTGTTATTAACTAATGATTATTGGTTAAGGATTATTTATTATTATTCTTACTATTAATTATTGGTTATTGCTTATAGGGTGATATAAAAGCACCCACTTAACGAATATAGAATCTACGAAGAAGGTTCTGTGCTGTTAGACATTTTTAAGCCTTGGTTTTGTCCCGTAGCAGTCATTAATGGGCTATGTGCTAGAATGGCAGAGTGGTTGAATGCACTTGATTGCTAATCAAGCAGTCGTAATTAAATACGGCTCATAGGTTCGAATCCTATTTCTAGCGTTTTATGGGTAGATGTGTCCAGTTGGCGAAGACGGCAGACTGTAAATCTGTTACACTAGAAACATCGTTGGTTCGATTCCAACTCTGCCCACTAAATTCTAATAAAAAAGAAATACATAGACATCCCTCCTCAAATGTTAGCTATCATGATGTTTATGAAAATATTTTTTATTAGATATTACGAACGAAAACTGGAGAGGTTTTCAAGGGACTTAACACCTGTGTTAATCTCTGTTTTTATCCACGAAGTTATTGGATTGCTTGGCATGTGCCGTTGAACATGCCATTTTTTATAAAGGCTTGACATAAACAAATTATAATGCTATAATACAGGAGATGAAAATAAATGACTAAACATTATTGTGATAGATGCGGTCAATTTTGTGATAGTTTTAAAAAATATGGTAAATATACAATTCGTAAATCAGAATCATATTTTTTTTGTTCTTTAGACTTATGTAATGAATGTCAAAAAGAATTAGATGATTGGATGGATAATAAAGAAACTAAATCAAACAATCCTGCAAAAAACGTAAAGTCTCCTTTATTACCTGTTAAAAATATTTTTAAATAAAAAATAAAATGGTCTGTTAGTTCAGTTGGTAGTAACACATGTCTGTTAAACATGGGGTCG
>AUXO013180964.1_pt1 | contig 10241 bp, 6 predicted proteins | sample 768731 | NCBI WGS metagenome assembly AUXO01 (sample SAMN02715735, study PRJNA202380) | gut metagenome | biome: sheep rumen | host: Ovis aries | place: New Zealand: Palmerston North | reverse complement strand
TCTGATAGTTATTCTCGTGGCGGGAAGTTATGCTTCTGCAGTAATGAATTGCTTTACATCAGATAAAGGAATTCATTATCAGTATCAGGAAATTCTTATCATTTCATTTGTAAGCACTATATTAAATGTTCTCCTGTCTATTGTTTTAATGAAATGGGTTTTTCCGAACCGTATGTATATGGGAAGAATCCTGGGAGGGTTTATTCCGGTATTCGTTATTTATACTATAATTGCGCTGCGATATATACTTAGAGCAAGTGCAAAAGGAATGAAAAGTGGCCTGGCCTGGGGAGTCAGATATAGTTTGCCGATTGTGCCGCACGGTATAAGTCAGGTCATACTGGGACAATTTGACAGGATAATGATTTTGAAAATGTCAGGGGACTCTCCTGCAGGAATCTACAGCTTTGCTTATACTATTTACTCCATGCTTGCGGTAACGGCAAGTTCTCTTGACGGGGTCTGGTCCCCCTGGTTTTATGAAAAAAGAAAAGCAGAGGATTATAATGCGATCAGAAAAGGGAGCAGTCTGTACATTCTTATAATTTTTCTCGCTTCGCTTGGTGTGATTTTATTATGTCCGGAATTAATCCGCATTCTTGGCGGAGTAAAATACCGTGAATCTGTGTATTGTGCCATACCTGTAGTGGCGGGCGGATTCTTTGCCGGTATTTACAACGTGCCTTGTCTTGTAGAGTATTATCATGAAAAGACCAAACTGATCGCAATCAGTACAGCTTCCGCTGCGCTGTTAAATATTATTTTAAATGCAATTTTTATTCAGACTTATGGATATGTCGCAGCGGCTTATACAACGCTGGTAACATATGTCTTGTATTTTTTGATGCATTTTCTTGCGGCAAAAAAAATAGAAGGAAAAAATATTTTTCCTGCCAGGCTGATGATGTTATGCTCAGCAATTATGATCATAAGCATTTTTAGCGCATTGTTTTTGCTGGATAAAGTATTGCTCAGAATAATCATATTAGTAGTTATACTGGGTATTTCACTTATTTATGAAGAAAGAAATTTCTCTTATCTCGGAAAGAGAATGAATAAAATAAAAAGATGAGAGATTGCGGCACTCATATCTTTCATCAATGGAGGGTGATAACGAATGAAGCAATTGTCGGTTGCAGAAATCAGGGAAAAAACATTAGACATGATGGATCACATTCATGCAATATGTGTGGCAAACGGAATACAATACTTTTTGTATTATGGAACACTAATCGGAGCAGTTCGTCACAATGGATTTATACCCTGGGATGATGACTTTGATATCGCAATGAAGCGGGAGGACTATATAAAATTCTGCCATATTGTTGCCAAAGAGAAACATCCATATTTCAGGTTATGCAATCGGGCAAATACAGAGAATTATTATTACGGAATTGCCAGATACAGCGATACCCGTTATAGGTACATATCTGATATTAAAGAATTAAAACAGGCAGAAATGGGGATTTTTATTGATATCTATCCGCTGGATTACTGTGGCAATAGCCCGGAAGAAGCTGAAAGAATCATGAAACCTTGTATAAAACTTAACGCAGATTATATCATTTACATGAACAGAAGAAGTGTACAGGGAGGGATCCGCACGCTTTTAAGAACACCAGTACATTATCTGTATCGTCTGAAATACGGAAAAGGGTTTTCCGGAAAAATTGATCGCATGATTTATCAGGGTGTAAAAGCGAAGACCAGTGATCAGGACAAGTTGATCGGAGTGCTTGTCTGGGAAAGCACATGCTGGGCGTTTGATAAAAAATTGTTTGAACATGCAGTTTTACACAGGTTTGAAGACAGGGAATATCTGATCCCGGAAGGATATGATGAAATTTTAAGGATGGTATACGGAGACTATATGCAGCTGCCGCCGGAAGAACAACGTGTACCAACTCATAATTATCATATAGTTGAGACAGAGGAAATGTAAATATTAATCAGAAAGCTGAGGGAGATTATTTATGCAGGCGATTATTCTTGCGGCAGGAATGGGAAAGCGTTTAAAGGAACTCACAAAAAACAATACAAAATGCATGATTAAGGTAAACGGTGTTACGCTGATAGAGCGAATGCTGCATCAGCTGGAACAGCAAAGGTTATCACGAATTATCATCGTTATTGGCTATGAAGGACAGAAACTGGTAGATTTTATTGAGACATTGGGCATTAAGACACCGATCGTTTATATTAACAATCCGGTTTATGATAAAACAAATAACATTTATTCGCTTGGGCTTGCAAAGGAATGGCTTTGTAAAGAGGATACAATACTGCTTGAATCAGACCTTATCTTTGAAAATGAAGCGCTCGATGTTTTGATTCGGGATCCTCGTGAAACACTTGCATTAGTTGATAAATACGAATCATGGATGGATGGGACATGTGTAAAAATCGGAGAGGATGACAGCATTGAGGCATTTATCCCCGGGAAAAAATTTAGATTTGAGGACATCAAGAATTATTATAAAACGGTAAATTTGTATAAATTCAGCCGGCATTTTTCTGAGACACATTACGTGCCGTTTCTTGAAGCCTATCAGGCTGCCCTGGGAAAAAATGAGTACTACGAGCAGGTTCTCAGAGTTATTACCATGCTTGAAGATCCGGAGATTAAGGCTAAAAGACTGGATGGGCAAAAATGGTATGAGATAGATGATATTCAGGATCTTGATATTGCAGAATCTATTTTTTCTCCGGATGAAGACGAAAGAGTCAGCATGCTTCAGTCGCGCTATGGAGGATATTGGCGTTATCCAAAGTTGTTAGACTTTTGTTACCTGGTTAATCCGTATTATCCAAATGAAAAAATGAAGGATGAAATCAGGGCAAATTTTGATACGCTGCTCACAGAATATCCCAGTGGTATGCGTATAAACAGTCTTCTTGCATCAAAAAATTTTGAGGTGCACCAGGAAAATATTATTGTCGGAAACGGTGCAGCAGAATTAATTAAGAGCCTGATGGAGCATCTTACAGGGAAAACCGGGTTTATTCGTCCGACATTTGAAGAGTATCCGCATCGATTTGACAGAGCACTTTCAGTTGATTTTATTCCTGAGAATAAAGATTACGCATACGATGCGGATGATATCATTCAATTTTTTGACAGTAAAGACATTCAAAATCTGATACTGATTAATCCGGACAATCCCACAGGGAATTATATTCCGAAGAAACAGGTTATCAGACTGGTCGAATGGTGTTCTGAAAAGAACATAAAAATAGTGGTGGATGAATCTTTTGCAGATTTTGCAGATGAGCCTGATAATACGCTGCTTGATCAGGAACTGCTTACAGATTTCCCGAATCTGTATGTCATGAAGAGTATCTCGAAATCCTTTGGCGTTCCGGGACTGCGTCTGGGTGTTCTGGCCTCAGGAGATATTCAGACAATTGAAAAAATGAAAAAGGATGTTGCGATCTGGAATATTAATTCTTTTGCAGAATTTTACATGCAAATTGAAGGAAAGTACAGAAATGAATATAAAACAGGACTGGAAAAATTAAGAACAGAGCGCAGGCGTTTTCAGTCTGAACTTGCAAAAATTGAAGGAATTCGCGTGATTCCGTCGCAGGCAAATTATGTGATGGTAGAAGTGGAAAAAGGTATATCTGTTAAAGACCTTTTGAAGCAGCTCCTGATTAAAAATAATATACTGATAAAAGAACTCACTACGAAAACAAACGGACACAACTATCTCCGTCTTGCTGTAAGAAATACAGAGGATAACACAGTGTTGCTCAATGCTATGCGTGAAGCGCTTAAAAATTCAGCAAATTAGTTTGGAAAGTAGAGGTTATACGAACGTGAATATTACCATTGCAGGCGGGGGGAATATCGGAACGCAGTTTGCTGTACACTGTGCAGAGAAAAATCATGAAGTAACTGTCTTTACATCAGATCCGGAAGTGTTTAATGATACGCTTTATATTGTCGGAGAAAATAATGAAGTAATTCACCGGGGCAGGATTCGTCTTGCAACAAATGATCCGGAGAGAGCGTTTCGTCATGCAGATCTAATCATTATTACATTTCCGTCAAAGATGATGAAATATGCTTCAGAAATTATCTATGAGCACACAGATGAACATACTATAATTGGGGTTGTGCCGGGGAATGGCGGCAGCGAGTGTGCTTTCAGGAAGTGTATAGAACGCGGGAATGTTTTTTTTGGAATTGAAAGAGTCCCTGCGATTGCACGTCTGGTGCAGAAGGGAAATACGGTCAGATCTACCGGTTACCGCGATATGCTGCATGTAGCTTCTCTTCCTGCAGATTGTGCAGAAAAATGTGCAGAAATAGTTGAACAATTATTTGAAATTCCATGCAGTACAGTTCCCTGTTTTCTGAATCTTACGATGACTCCTTCCAATCCTATCTTGCATACAACAAGGCTAAGAACCCTGTTTGGCGACTGGAAAGAAGGCGTGTATTATGATTCAGTGCCGTTGTTTTATGAAGAATGGGATGAGGACTCTTCAAATCTTCTGATCGCATGTGACGAGGAGGTACAGAAAATTTGCAGGGCATTGCCCGAATTTAAATTGCAGTATGTCAAGTCTTTACGTGAACATTATGAAAGCCCGACTGCGGCCGATATGACAAAAAAGATTTCTTCAATACCTGCGTTCAAGGGATTGGGAACGCCGGTATGCAAGACAGAAAATGGTTTTATTCCGGATCTTCATTCTCGTTATTTCACAGCAGATTTTTCATATGGATTGCTGATTATTCAGCAAATCGGAATATTTGCAGGTGTGAAGACTCCGAATATTGATGAGACAATGGAATGGTATCATTCAATTGCTGTTGAGAAAGATTGTTTTCAGTTTGAAGATTATGGCATCAATGATATAAATAGTATGAAAGCGTTTTATTTGATGTAAGGGAGTACCTCACATATTTGTATTCAGAAAGGATGGAGACGGGTAGTATGACTAGAAATGTGGAAATGGAAATATCGCTGTTAGAACTGATCCTGTCTGTTAAGCGACGATGGAAAACCATAGTAATAATCGGAATTATATGTGCCCTGCTCGGAGGAATTGCAGGTTTTACCAGTGAACGGGCACAGTTAAAAATGCAGGATACCAGTAAGGTGGAGGAACAAAAACAAGAAAAGATCTGGTACGATGAGAATAAAAAAATGTATGAAGAATCAGATGATGATTGTGAGGAAGTCCTGATCAGACTCAGGGAAACCTGGCTTCGGCTTGCGAAAATGCAAAAGGAACATCCGCTTATGGAAGTCGATCCATACCACTGCGAATGGGAGAATATCGTAGTCAGATTCGAGGCGGATTCAGGAAATCATATCGGAACAGTCTTCAACTGGATACAGACAGCAGAGGCAGAAAAACTGTTTGGTGATTCAGCTGACAGGCTGCAGGCATACAGAACGGATCTGATCACCGCTGATGACAAAGAATGTGAGACAACGATCACGGTGATTAAAGTCGATGGATTTGACACAGAAGAGGCATCCCGTTACCTGCAGGATCATATTCAGAAAGAAGCAGAAAAGAGCGGAATTACACTCAGTGGAATCAGTGCGGCTCACAGCAGCGGCTATCTTTATCGTGTGGCTGATTTTATCAAATATACCAGAGACACTATGAATACAGTTCATGGAACGATCAATAACGTCATGAATGTTACCAGTGCATTTCCACAGCCGCAGGAGCCTGAAGAAATAGTTACGGCAATTAACATGACATCTGTCGTTAAGACTGCAATACTGGGTCTTCTGCTCGGGCTGATTGCAGGGGCGGCAATTATGATGGTTGTAACATTAAAACAAGGACGAGTTATAAGCCGCAGACAGATGGAGGATACATTTAATCTGGAGCAGCTCAGCGACTGTTCGAGAGAGCATGCGACATCATTTGATATTTTGAATGCAAATCTTGATGTGATGACAGGGGGAAATAGTAGAATTTTGCTCCTTGCCAGTGAAAAGAAGACTGATGTATCCGATATTGCAGAAATGCTTAATGCAAAGCAGGAGAGAGAATTTGTGACAGGTAAAGACATTATCGATGATTCAGCTACAATAGATGCACTGAATGAGACGGCAGGTATTGTAATCGCAGTAAAACTCGGAGAAAGCAGAATATCCAACATTCAGAGAATTATTCTCCGTGCGAAAAGACTGGAGAAGAAGGTTCTGGGATTCATTATTATCTGAAGAAACGAGTCGGGAGGCTAAAGAGGTATGCACTCAGCGATAGACAACTTGAACCGAAAAGTATTATTTCCGGTTATGGAATTGCTTTTTGTTGGTTATATCACGTGCATCAGAAATATCATAGGCTATAACACTTACGTCAAACTTATGACAGCAGTTATGCTGCTGTCATTTGTTCTGTATTTTCTCGGGGGATTTTCTGCATATTGGCTAAAGACAAAATCTATACGCACGGTGATGCTCATTATAGCAGCAGCGTATTTGGCTTGCAGGCTTATTTCTTTTGTACAGAATGGATGCGATAGATCGATTCGCTTATCGATTGTCCTGGAAATGTACTACGTTATAGTAGTGATTGGAACACCGATCGGGGGATTTCGCAGGCGTAGTCATGCATATTTTCTGTTTGTCGCATCTTCATTATGCCAGGCAGCAAATCTTGTCGTTTATTTTAATTATGAGAAGTTCCCGCAGGTAGTTAAAAGCTGGTTCTTGAACAATACACCGATAAAAGATCATCCTTATTCTGCGCTTTCAACCAATCCAAATGCTGCAGGGATACTATGTGCGCTTACAGCAGTTGTAGCGCTCATATATTTCCTGGAAGAAAAAAACATTCGTGCGCGTGTGATTGCACTTATCACAGGGATTTTTCAAATTGTATGTCTTGCGATTTTGTATAACGGTGTGCGAAGTGCTATTTTTTCTATGGCGGTGTCCGTAGTTCTGCTGATTGTCGGAATTGTGTTCAAGAAAAAAAGAGGCCGGAATGTTGTTTTGGGCGTCTTTACATTTGCAATGGTATTCCTTGTTGGTCTGGGGTGTTTTTTCTCGCAGAAAACATATAACCAGATGGAACCATTAAATGAGAATGAAATCAGACTAAATGCGATTAGTTCAGATCGTTATATCATATGGAAAACCTGTTATATAACATTTGATAAAAGTACAGTTTTCGGAAGAGGGAGTCTAAAACTTGAGAAGCGATACAGAAAACAATATGCAGCGGAACATGAAAATGAGGTGACAACTGTTCATATTACTGCTGCAAGGTTTTCTCCTCATAATGGTTATATTGAGCTGTTAACGGTAAGTGGATGGCTTGGCTTTGCGTTAATTATGTCGTTTGTCTGCCTGGCGATTGCAGATGCAGAGCATTTGAATAAAGGATACTGGTATATTATAGTTTGTTTTATATTGATCAATAATTTGTTTGAAGGACTATTCATTCTGGATCGTTTTTTTCCTTGTTTATATCTGTTTCGTGAGTTATCAGTGACTTTTTTTGATGATTCTGCTGCTGAAAGCATGACCTGAAAATCTGTTCACGAAATAAAGGTATATAGTAGGAATGATGGAAAGAAGATGGAGCATCATATAATCATTGATAAAATTTAAATAAATATATTGCTTTATACAAAAATTGATAGTAGTATAAAAAGAGCCATTAGATTCTAATGGCTCTTTTTTTGAGCGTTGTTATTATGCTGTTCATCTAAAGAGGCTTGAAGGGAATTATGAACAAACGAGATGGAGATATACTGTATTCGGTTTTTGAAAAGGGCTATATTAATCAGCGATTTTTATCATCGGAAACAGGTTATTCAATTAGTAGTGTAAATATCGCCCTAAATAATCTTTGTCAGAACGGATATTTGGATAGAGATTATGCGGTGACAAATAAGGCGATTCAATTGGTTTCATCGAACAGACCCAGACATGCAATTATTTTGGCTGCTGGTTTTGGTATGCGAATGATTCCGATTAATTTAGAGACACCCAAAGCCCTTCTTGAAGTAAAAGGGGAGAGACTTATTGATCGTCTCATAAAGCAACTTCATGAAGCGGGTATTTATTCAATAGATGTTGTAGTCGGGTTCATGAAAGAGCAATTTGAATATTTAATCGATTTATATGGAGTAAATCTGCTGGTAAATACAGAATATGCAAAAAGAAATAATATGTTTTCCTTATATCTTGCGGTGAAAAACATGCGTGATGAAAATACATATGTTTTGCCATGTGATATTTGGTGCAGAAATAATCCGTTTCGAAAAAATGAGATCTATTCATGGTATATGGTGAGCAAGGAGCTGAATCCGGAAAGTGAGATTCGTGTTACCAGAAGCAAAGAACTTGTTTGTGTTCCTGCAAAAGAGAAGGGAAATCGCATGATTGGAATTGCGTACCTCCTTGCAAAAGATTTCTATGGGTTAAGGAACCGGTTAGAGGAACTCGTTTCCGATTTAGATTATCAGGATGCATTCTGGGAACGGGCGGTAATTCGTGATAGGAGAATGCTGTTAAATTCCAGAATCATAGAGAAGCAGGATGACGTAGTAGAGATTAATACATATGAGCAGCTTAGAGAATTGGATCAAGACACAGCTCAGTTAAAGTCTGAAGCTTTGGAAGTGATCGCCAACGTATTTCATGTCGATTTGCGGGATATATGTAATATTCATGTGCTGAAAAAAGGAATGACCAATCGTTCATTTGTTTTTCAATGCCGCAGTGAAAAGTATATTATGCGTATTCCGGGAGAGGGAACAGATCGGCTGATTAACAGAAGGAATGAAGCAAATGTTTATCAGGTGATTGCAGGAAAAGGACTATGTGATGATGTCGTTTATATAAATCCTGAAAATGGGTATAAGATCACAAAGTATTTAAATAATATTCGCACATGTGATCCTTATAATCCGAAAGATCTAATAAAATGTATGACATGCCTGAAAGCATTTCATCAAATGAAGTTAGAAGTATCTCATAGTTTCGATATTTTTGAACAAATTGAGAAATATGAACGGTTATGGGGCGACGAAGAAAGTATTTATTCGGATTACTACAATACAAAAACCCAGGTCTTTCGTCTGAAAACATATATTGACATGATGCCAAAAGAATGGTGTTTGACGCATATCGATGCGGTTCCGGATAATTTTCTTTTTTATAGAGATAAAGAAGGTAATGAAAATCTTCAGCTGACTGACTGGGAATATGCAGCGATGCAGGATCCGCATGTAGATGTTGCTATGTTCTGTATATACAGTATGTACGGCAAACAGGATGTTGATCGATTAATTGATTTGTATTTTAACGGAAATTGCAGACATGAAACCAAAGTAAAAATATATTGCTATATTGCAGCATGTGGATTGCTTTGGTCTAACTGGTGTGAATTTAAACGAAATCTTGGCGTTGAATTTGGGGAATATGCACTAAGACAGTATCGGTTTGCAAAAGACTATTATCATTATGCCGTTGAGGAAATGGATAAATTATTTGCTTGAATGTTGTGGGACAGTCCCCTGTTTCAGGCATTTGGAATGCATATTATACGACAGGAGAGAAGATGAATAATCATAATAATACTGGAAAAACGATAGACTGGATGATTACGATCGTTCCATTTGCATTAATATTGTTGCTGGCTATGCTTCTTTTTATTTTCCCGGATGATGCGAATCAGATCATATCGAGGATTCGCTTCTTTTTCGGTGACACAGTCGGGGCATATTATCTGTTAATCGGTCTGGGTGTTTTAATTGTTTCGGCTTATTTAAGCTTTTCGAAGTACGGAGATATTAAGCTGGGAGAACCGGATGAAAAACCCAGGTATGGATTTTTTTCCTGGGGCAGCATGATGTTTACATGTGGACTGGCAGCAGATATTTTGTTTTACAGTTTTGCGGAGTGGGTTATGTATGCAGCTAATCCACATGTCGCAGAAATGGGACCGATCGAGGAATGGGCAGGTGTGTTTCCTTTGTTTCACTGGAGTTTTATACCGTGGGCTTTTTATCTTGTTCTGGCGGTTGCGTTCGGATTTATGCTGCATGTCAGAAAACGCAGCAGACAGAGATATAGCGAGGCATGCAGGCCTTTACTGGGAAAGCATGTCGATGGATTTCCCGGACGTATCATTGACTTATTTGCACTTTTCGCACTTCTGGCAGGTACGGCTACTACTTTTTCCGTCGCGACGCCGCTTATGGCCGGAATTATAGTAAAGCTGTTCCATGTTAATCTGACGCGAAC
>AUXO018023463.1_pt1 | contig 10242 bp, 17 predicted proteins | sample 768731 | NCBI WGS metagenome assembly AUXO01 (sample SAMN02715735, study PRJNA202380) | gut metagenome | biome: sheep rumen | host: Ovis aries | place: New Zealand: Palmerston North | reverse complement strand
GTTCATTGTTTCGTATATATTTTCTATCATAGCCATAAGCATTGTTGTTTTACCACAACCTTGCTCACCTGTAAGAGAAACTATTCTTGCTCCTTTTACTAAATATTTTAAAAGTGCAATTGTATCTTCCTTTCCTGGGTATAATACTATTTGTTCTAGCGTTGCACGCTTTACGTCGAACTTTCTTACAAAGAATGCCCATGTTTCAGACATTGATGGTCTTACAACTACGACTCTAGAACCATCTTTCATTTCGTTTATCTTATATCCGTTTGTATCTGATAACTGTCCTGGATTATTATATTTATATATGTTTTGGCAAACTCTTTTTAATTCTGCTTCTGTTCCAAATGATAGAAAGGCTAATCTGATTGATTTACCGGTGGAACATTATCCAAATACTGTCACAAGCACGTTGAACCTTATGTTCTGCGATTTGTGATAAATAATCTCCAGAATCAGTTTGTGCAACCTGGCTAATAAAGCTTTCCGGAAGGCCAGAAACTCCGCCAGATACGCCATCAATGTTCATATCTCTAACTTCATCTATACTTGAATAACCTTTATACTGCTGATAAATTCTTTGTACAACAACATTTAATTTATCCGCAAAAGTTAGTGTAACATTTTCTTTTTCAAAAATATCACATATTTCTTCTTCTGTTATTACATAACATGGTTTTGTTTCTCCTTGTATATATTTAAACTCATCCAAATTGTATTTTCTTATCAATTCACTTAGAGCTTCATAGCCAAATTCTTTCTTATAAATATATATTAAAATATCAAATTTATCTTGAGGTGTTAATACTGATGGAATATCAAAAGGAATTGCTTTTGATATATTCATTTCTGTAACTCCATACTCTTTTGCTAATAAATCATAAATTAATTCTTTAACATATTTTTTATCATTAACATCTCCATAGGTACAGCCTTTTAGAGCTTTCTTTAATTCATACTTTTTACTTTTTCTTCTTTTTAGTTCCTCTTCTGATAAACCTATATCATATAAATTTATTTTAGTTATTTCATCTAACCTTTTTTTTATGAATTCTATCATTTTTTCTAAAGTGTAAGTTTGATCGTCAATGTCAATCTCACTTACAACTTCTGCATTTTTTTTAGAATTAACATAAAAATATAATATAACTCCTGTAATTACTAAAACTAGTGCAATAAGTATAATATTTGATATCGTCATCTTAAATTCCTCCTAAAAGAATTATTATTGCATACTACTTAATTCTAAGCATTTTCAACTTTATATCTATCATTTCATATAATCTTTTAAGTTCTTGAACAAAATTATAATTTTCGTCTTTTTCCTTTATTCTCATAAAACTTAAAAACAAATCTATAATTTTTCCTTCTTGTGAAGCTTCAAAAAACAAGTTATTATATGGTATAACATTAATTATATCTTTTTGTTTTAATAAGTTTCTACTTATATTTTTTGCATTATATTTTGTATTATGAATATATTTTCCTATCGTAAGTATTGTGTTATTTTTCTTTAATATTTTATTTTCTTCAATTAAACCTTTAATTTTCTCTATTTGTTTTGCCCTTTGTGGAATCATTGCAACAATTATATCCGAAATATTTAATATGTCTGTTTCAGCTTGCTCTCCTACATTTCTATCTAAATCTACTATTACAATATCATAGTATTTTCCAGCTAAAGATATTATTTGAGAATATCTATCCTTAATTAAATCATATTGTCCTTGAGTACCCTCTATTCCTAATAAAATTTCTAATCTATCTGTTAATACTATTTTCGTATAATCTGTAATTATATTAGGTGAGATTTTGTTACTTCTTATAACTCTATCTAACCCTTCTACACCATTAGCATCAAACGCTGATGGTTTTGTACTAGAAAAAATTCCTAATCCTCTCTTTTTAGCAGGTTGCCAAAAACTATCTTTTATTAGGCTATCATTTAATGATGTAGAAATCAGCAGGACTTTCATATTGTGTTCAATTGCAGTTTGCGTTGCAAAAGCTACACTGCTAGAAGTAGTCCCACATTGTTCATCTGTACCATTCCAAAATGTCACTATAGACATTATTTTCCTCCTATTCTTTCATAAGTTTTTTTATTTGTGAAATATTATTAGCTTTAGTTATATCTTGTATTACATAACAAAGAGAATCTTTATAATTCATTCCCAATCTTTTATACCTTATTTTTTGTGTTCTTTGATTTTCTTCAAACACCTTGTTGTCATCTCCAAAAATTTGAAAATAAAAAGTATATTCATTCCAATTAATTTTATATTTTAAAGATATAAAATTTAAATATTCCTCATCATCTTTTGATTGCTCGTAAGAAAATAGTATTTTTGTTACATTTATTTCCTCTTCTAATGAATCAAAACAACTTAACCCCTTTCTTAATGAATATAGATCAAAAGATGTAACAAAATATATTTTTTCAAGTTTGTTAATATCAAAGCTAATTATTTTTTCAGAACTATCCACATCTATTAATATATAGTCATATACATCTCCTTTATCATCTTTTATATTTTCATCTTCATTTGTATCAAAACTAATTCCTAGGTATTGTTCTATATGTTCCCAGCTCTCAAATCCAACTGCAAAATCTATATTTTCAAATGATGTTATGTACGATCTAGTAGGATTTATAGAAGGTACTATGAATTTTATTTTTTGCATACTTGTGCTATCTACCACTAGTATTTTTTTACCCATAAGTTCTAAAATTTTAGCTATATAAATAATGAAATTTGATTTATCAAAAGCTCCTACAAACCCTATTTTTTCCATATTCTATCCTTTCTTCTATTGTACAGGTGCAGCCCCCATTAAAGATTGCAAATATTTTTGTCTAGCTTCTTGAGTTGATGTTGTACTTTCTGTTATTTTAGTATTAACATTTTCTTCTTTACCACTATTCGACAAACTGCTATTAATTTGTTGATTTCTAATATTCATTAATTGTCCATTATTCGCATTATATCTTGATTTTAGTGCATTCTTAGCTTCAGTTACTATATTAGGATCTGATTCTATTAAACTTGCTACCTCTCCATTTACAACATATGTAGGAGATGACTCTTGTTGTAATCCTGCTTCAGCATATTTTGTAGCATATAGCTTAGCACCCTCTATTTTATAAGCTTCAACTATAGCATTTGATAACGTTAAAATTTCTTCTTCTGCCATTTTTATTTGAATAGTATCAGCTACAAATTCCCCATTTATGCTAGGAATTGTTACCATTTTTTTAGAAGTTACTATAAAATTTTGTCCATTTGGTAATTCAAGTCTTACATCTATATAATCCCCTGTAACTAGATCTATTGGTAGAACAATAGAATTATATTCTTGTATTCTAACATCATCTGTGTTCATAGCATCAGTTCTTGCAATCAAAGAACTTGTAATAACGGTATTAGCTTTCATATCTACTTTTGCTATAAGAGCTTTTTGAGCTGTTTCTATGTAATTTTTTGCGCCATTAGAACCTTGTGTATAATAACTGTCAGTTGTTTCTTCTTTATAAACTGTTATTTTTTTTTCACCATTTTGCATAAAAAGAGAGCCTTCTGTATCAGTATATATATTATTTCCCGCTTTGTCACATAATGAATATGTAGCAAGTAATGTCATAATATCACTGGTTGCATCTATAGGAACACCATCAGCCTTTACTGTTTTTAAAGTAAACATATCTGAAGTTATTGTTTGCCCAGATTTTATATTTTGATTTAAAACATAAACAGATTTAGTCGCAGCTTCATCTGCTTTTATTTTTTCATTTAATTTTTTTATTTGCATAAATAATGCTGCTACTATAACTCCTGCTATAATCAGAGTAAGTACCATTCCTAATAAAAACGAATTTCTTGCTTGTCTTTGCATTGGATTTGTTGCCATAATTTAATTCCTCCTAAATATAAAATTACACATCAATTTTTATTTTACCTCAAATTATTTCTTAAATCAACATTTTTTTTTATTTGTAATATAAAATTAACATTTTTGTAATACTTTTGTAATATTTTAAAAGCAAGAGCTTAAAAAAGAGATTAGACATATCTAATCTCTTTTTTATTTCTCTGTTATATGTATATTTTCTATTTTAGTATTTAATTCTCTTGAAATTATATTTTGAATTATAGCTACTTTTTCTGTATTTAAACCTCCTTCAATTTTTACTACTATATTTACACTCTCATCATTTATAAGTATAACACAATTTTCAAATCCTTTTGTTGTAATTAAATTTTCACATATCATTATCGCATTTTTAATATTATTTATTTTTTTTATCTCTTCTGTTGCAATTGATTTTTGTACTTCAGATGAGTTAGTATTACTTATTATATTTTCATAATTTGAAATCATCTCTGCATACATTTTATTTCGCTCTAACTTAGAATTTGAATAGTAGTTCTCGTCAATTATCTTTTCCGAACTTACAGGTTCACTTTGTGTATTTTGTTCACTATTCTGTATTTGCTCTGATTTTTTTTTAATTTCTTCTTCATAATTTTCTTTTTCTTCTATATTTGCTACATCTTCTTGATTACTTACTAGTACTGCATCACCTGCATTTGCATATTCTTGTACTTCATTTGAAGTATCTGGTGAATATGTCTCTTCCGTGCTTTTTTCAAAAGCAGTATAATTAAAATAGCCTGCTGTAACAAGCATTAATGCAATTACATAAATTGCAATTTCGCTTTTTTTAAATTTTTTCATAATTAATCACATTCCTTCCTATTGTAATTATTTTTCAACCTTTCCACCCTACTTTTTCATTTCAAATACTTGTATTTTATCAACACTTAAAGCCGTCGCTGCTTGAACTGCATTTGTTATATCTGTTTTAACTGTTGCATTTTTTGCACCTTCTGCCGTTATTATTGCACCTTGTATTATTGGCATTGTAGTCTTTTGTGATACTGGCTCTTTTATACCAGAATTTTCTGAAAATACCACTTGCTTTTCACTTTCTGTTTGAGTAGTATTTCTACTTCCTCCTGATGTGTCTTCTTCAGCTACATTGCTTGTTGTTGTTTTCTCATCATATAAAGGAATAAAACTACTACTTTCAGTATAATTAATAAATACTTTTACTTGACCTACATCTTTTATTGTTGATAATATTTTTTCTAACTTTATTTCAAGCTCTTCCTTTTGGTTTAGATTTCTTTCATCTGCTAGAATTTTGCTTGTGTCATTTGAATTATAGTTTTCTTTATTTTTGCTTTCTTCTTTCCAAATACTATTTATTACAATTATTGTAATTACAAGTATTATTACAAGAAATACTAAATTTTCTATTTTTCTTTTAGATTTGTTTTGATTTTCATTCAATAAAAATCTGTCTAAAAACATCTTTATCACCCTTTATTTTAATTTTATATAAATAATATCTTTAGAAATTTCATATTCTTTAGAAATTTCTTCTTTTAAATGTTCTATCTCATCTAAATTTTCTATTTCTTTATTTTTACTTATTCCAATTTCTACTTTTTCTACGTTTGATATGGTTTTATTGCTAAGACTTAATATTATTTTATGTATCCCGTGGATTTGCACTTGTATTATCCAAATCAGCATTAATCTCACATTTGTTTAATTTATATCCAATTTCATCAACCTTTTTTTCTATATTCTTTTTTAGCTCTTCTATATATAAACTTTGCATTCTTTTATTCATGCTTTCTTGTTTTATAGCCATACTTGTTTGAACTTGATTATATCCAGTAAATTCTAAATCTTCTAATTTAAATATATTTAAGTTATTAATAAATGGACTAATAATACAAAAAACCACATAAATTCCAAGAACTAGTTTAATATATTTTTTTAAATTACCAGAAGGTAATATCAATTCTATTATACTAACAATAACAATTGATAATGCAATTTGTTCTATCCAATTTTTAAAAAATCCTATCATCTATACATCATCCCACTATTTGAAATTTTAATTACAATTGTAACGCCTATTATTACAAGTACACTTGATATTGTAACAATTGCTAATAGAAGTTTAAAAATTGATCCCATTTCATCTAAAAGTTTTACTATTTTTTTATCTGCAATTGGCTCTATTACTCCAGATGCAATAGAATACATTATGCTAAAAGATGCAAGTTCTATTATTGGTAAAATACAAATCCCAATTATAATTATTACACCAACTACTCCTACTGCATTCTTTAAAATTACAGTTGAACCTAAAACACTGTCTACCCCATCACCTAAAATTTTACCGTACAACAGGAATAAGGTTACTTATAGCAGCTTTGGTAGTTTTTGCAGTTATACCATCTATGCTTGATGTTAATGTTCCTTCTAAAGAAAGAACTCCTATAAAAACAGTAAGTGTTACACATAAGATCCATACTACACTGGACTTTATAAATCCTGTTATTTTAGTAATTTGTATTCTATCACTTATTTTACCTATAATTATTAGAACAGTTATAATTGAAACAGCAGGGATAATTAGTGTTTTTATAAGTCTTGCAATAAATTCGATTAAAAAAAGCAAAATAGGTTCTACAACTACACTTGTCGTTATACTACCTGTATATAATATTAATGTTATTAAAAGAGGTATTAATGTATATGAAAATCCAACTAAATTTTCTATTGTATCATTTACGTTTTTTAAAACATCTGTAAAGTTTGCCATAATCACAGTTACTATTAATATGTACTGTACATAATATACTATGTTTGATACACTATTTTGTTCTAATCCATCCGTTAATGCTTTTAGTATACTATGTATTAAAATTATAGATAATATACTAACAAGTATTTTTAATGTAGATGTAACTTGTTTTCGAAGTATCTTAAATATTCTACTAAGAATATTTTTATTCTCTATCTTCCCTGTAGTTGCCATAGAAAATATATTACTTATGCCTAATTCTTTAATAAATTCTGGTGAATATTTTTGAGCCTCGTTTAAAAAATCTTTAATTTTAAAACTTGCTTTTTGTTCTTCTAGCTCCTCTGTTGTATTAATATTAAAAGTACTATATGAAATACTTGGAATTATAATAATTAAATTTATAATTATCCACACTAAAATTTTTTTCATTAAAATTCCACCTCTAGTTTTGCAAGACCTTTAGCACAACTTCTAACAAATTTGAAATTATAGGTATTGACATAACAATAATTATAGCTTTACTTCCAATCTCTAGTTTGTTTGCAATTGCAGTTTCGCCAGTATCTCTACACAAACTTATTGCAAATTCTGAGAGATAAGCAATTCCTGTCATTTTTAGAAGTAAATTTAAAAATTCGCTATTTATTCCAGATTGAGTAGATATCTTGTTTAAAAGATATATAATCGCTTTGAGTTTGTCTATTGCAAAAACTAGTATTAAACAACCTGCAATTAATGAAATATAAAGAGCAAATTCTGGCCTATACTGTTTAATTATTATAATAAGTATTAAAGAAATTAAAGCTATTCCAACAATTTTTATTATTTCATCCATAAACTCCTCCGTTTTTTAAAAAAACTACAGGTTAAATAATGTTCTTACTGTGCTAAATAATGAACTTATTTCTTTTATAACTAAGCTCAAAACAATAACAAGACCTGCTAAAGTTGTCATCATAGCTTGCTCTTCACGCCCTGCCTTACATAAAACCTGATAAAGAACTGCAACTAATATTCCAACAGCAGCAATCTTAAATAATAAATCAACATTCATCTTCTCCCCTCCATTTTTTTATTAGGACTGTGTCCTTTTTAGAAATTAAAATAATATAATTATTATTGCAAGTCCCAATATTGTTCCTAAACTTCTGTACATTTTTGCATTTTTCTTTTTTTCTTCTTCTGCTTTTTGTATTTGATTTTTTAATATTTCTTTGAATAAACTTATTTCGCTCATTTGACCTTCTATATCAGTTTTTCCGCAGCACACTTCCAAGTGTTTTTAAAATTTCTAGATCATCATTTTCTAAATTCAAGTCCAATCTTTTATCTAAAACAGTTTCTTTCCAAGCTATCTCTGTAGTATTACATTCTAGTTTTTGAGTTAGTATATTAAAAAAAATTGCTATTTGTTTGTTTGCTTCAAGTTTTGCAATTTCTTCAAAAATTTCTTTTAAAGGCTTATGTGTAAATTTTATTTTGTTTTGTAAAATATTAGTATTTTTCAAAAAGCCATTTAGCTCTTCTACCCTTTCTATAGATCTTTTTGAAAGTAAAAATCCTATACTTGTACTAGCAATAAGTACACCTAAAAAAAATATGTATCTTAAAAATTCCATTTTGTGCCCCTTAGTTATATATTTTTTGTTTTTTATGAACTATATTTTTAATATTTCTTTAATTTGTCCTTTATTTTTTGAATCTAAAAATATAACTCTTTGTATTAATTTATTTTCAAATATAGATTTTAAATTTAAATTTGAAAATATTTCTTGAATTGAACCACAATGCATTGTAAATATTCCTTTTACACCACTTAGAGCTACTCTTTGTAACGCTATTGCGTCTTCTTTTGTTCCTATTTCATCACATATAATAATTTGCGGAGACATTGACCTTAATAACATCATTATTCCTTCAGATTTACTAATATTTGTTATTACATCCGTGTTTTTACCTATATCGTTTTGTGCTATACCTTTATACATTGCTGCTATTTCACCTCTTTCATCAACCAAGCCACAAATTTTTGGTTTAAAATTTATTTCTTCAATTCCATCTGAAATCTTTCTTGTTAAGTCTCTTAGGATTGTCGTTTTTCCGTACTCCAGGAGGCGAAGCTATTATTGTGTTATATATAGAATTATTTTCAATATCTATTATATATTTTAAAAGAGGAACAGATACTTCCTTTATTTGCCTTGCAATTCTAAAATTTAGGCTTGAGATATAGTTTAAATTAATAACTTTTTCATTTTCAATAACGCAACTACCTGTTATTCCAACCCTATTTCCACCTTTTATTGTTATAAATCCATTTGAGATTTGTCTAGTATATGAATAAATAGATTTTTCACAAATATTTTCAAAAATTTCTTGCATCTCTTGCATATCTATTACATAATCCATATTAACTAAATCTTGTCCAACTCTTAAAGTTATATTTTTACTTATTCTAAATCTTATTTCCTCTATTTTATTCTGCATATTTTTGTTATAAATAAAAGAACTTATTTTACTTTTTATCTTTAGAGGAAAATATCCTAAAACTTCATCTAACATAAAAACCTCACTATAATATTTCACTATAATATTATATGCATAAATTTTATATTTAGAACCTGTAGTTACAAATCATTTATAAATTTAAAAATATTTGTAAAAAGACTACACAAATTTTGAATAATATGTTAAAATAAATAATGAAATTTTTGTTTAAGAACTAATTAAGAATTAAACTTTTTAAGAAAGGAGAGATTGATTATGTCTCGGACATAGTAAATGGAATAATATTCAAGCAAAAAAAGGAAAAGCAGACGCTGCAAGAGGAAAAATCTTTACAAAACTAGGAAGAGAATTATTAGTTGCAGTAAAACAAGGTGGACCAGACCCTAATGGGAATTCTACCCTAAAAGCGGTAATTGCTAAATGTAAAGCTGCAAATATGCCTAATGATACAATAAATAATGCCATAAAAAAAGCATCCGGAGAAGGTTCAAACACAAATTATGAAGAAATAATTTATGAAGGATATGGACCAGCTGGCGTTGCTTTAATTGTAGAAACTAGTACTGATAATAAAAATAGAACAGCAGCTGAAGTAAGACATGCTTTTGACAAAGCTGGTGGAAACCTTGGAACAACAGGTTGTGTTGCCTATATGTTTAATAAAAAAGGTGTTATTATAATAGAAAAAGAAAATTGCCAATTATCTGAAGATGATTTGATGATGCATGCTCTAGAATTTGGGGCAGAAGATTTTGTATCAAGTGATGAAATTTATGAAATTCAAACTTCTCCATCTGACTTTTCAAACATACTAGAAAGCCTACAAAATTTAGGCTTAGAATTTTTAGAAGCATCCGTACAAATGGTTCCTTCAACAACAGTTGCTTTAGACGAAAAATCAGAAGAAAAGATGAATAGATTAATCGATACTTTAAATGATCTAGATGATGTAATGAATGTGTATCATAATTGGGAAAATTAATATAAAACAATCGAGCAATATATTGCTATTCAATAATTTGCTCGACGTTCTTTTTCATTTTAATACCTCATAATCTTCC
>AUXO017037986.1_pt1 | contig 10242 bp, 6 predicted proteins | sample 768731 | NCBI WGS metagenome assembly AUXO01 (sample SAMN02715735, study PRJNA202380) | gut metagenome | biome: sheep rumen | host: Ovis aries | place: New Zealand: Palmerston North | reverse complement strand
TGAAGGCTGGGAACTCGTTGCCGTGGAGTGTGGTACATACTTTTTCAAACGTGAATATAAAGAATAATAAGAGAAATGGCAAAGTTTGATAAAATAGCCGTTCTGAAGAAGATTGGCGATACGGGTATGGTTCCCGTATTCTATAACAAGGATCTCGAGACTTGTAAGAATGTAGTGAAGGCTTGCTACGAGGGTGGTGTTCGCGCTTTCGAGTTTACTAATCGTGGTGACTTCGCTCAGGAGATTTTCGGTGAGCTGGTGAAATGGGCTGACAAAGAATGTCCGGAACTGGCACTGGGTATCGGCTCTATCGTTGATGCTCCTACTGCTGCAATGTATATCCAGCTGGGGGCTTGCTTCGTTGTTGGTCCGCTGCTCAATCCTGATATCGCTCCCGTTTGTAACCGTCGCCTCGTTCCTTACTGCCCAGGCTGCATGACAGTTTCAGAAATCGGTAAGGCTCAGGAACTGGGATGCGACCTGACAAAGGTATTCCCCGGTGATGTTGTTGGACCAAACATGGTAAAGGGTCTCAAGGCTCCAATGCCTTGGTCGAAAATCATGGTTACAGGTGGTGTTGCTCCTGAGGAGGAGAACCTGAAGGGCTGGTTCAAGGCTGGAGTGTTCTGCGTAGGCATGGGGTCAAAGTTGTTCCCGTCAGACAAGGTGAAGGCTGGCGACTGGCAGTATGTTACCGATAAGTGCAAGGAGGCTCTTGGCTACGTAGCTAAGGCACGCGCATAAATCAGATTACAATCTTTTCCCCTTCTGGCACTCGCTGGAAGGGGAAATTATGTTTAGATGAGAATTTGGATACTATTTATATCGTCATTGCTCTTATCAGCATGTTCAAGTCCTGACCGGCAGACTGTAGACAAGCTGAATTCCAAATCCTATGCCTGTCACTACCGTAATGTTGACTCTACAGAATACTATGCGAAGAAAGCATTCGATCTCTCCGAAGGATACGATAAGGGCAGGGCTGAGGCTCTTAATAACCTCGCTTTCGTGAATATTGTCAGAATGAGGTATTCTGATGCGGAGAAATACTTGAATGAAATTGTAGAAATTACTGATAATCAGATACAGCTGCTCGTAGCCTATGTGCAGCAGATGCGACTTTGCCAGCGTAGGTCGCGTAATAGAGAGTTTCATGAATACCGTGAACTGGCAGACAGGGCTTTGCGTCGTATCAATGAAGAACGGAACGCTCTCACCGTTCGGGATGCTGGCAATCTCCTCTATGCCGAGACGGAATATGCCATTGTCAATTCCACATATTATTATTATGTAGGTCTTGAGCGACAGTCTATTGACGCCTTGAATGCCATCGATGCCAATGAGGTGCAACGCGATACGGCGCAGTATCTTAATTATCTTTATAATATAGGTGCAGGAGGGATAATAACGGAAGGAACACAACAGGATATCAACCAGCAGGAGTTTGACCACCTCATTCGTTGTTTTATGATTGCCCGCAAGGGGGGATATCCCTATTTTGCAGCAAATGCACTTGAGGCTCTGTCTGAACATCTCATGGATGAGAACTACCGCAGACAGCTTATCGATGATAACATGCCTACAATGAAATTCCTCAATCCCGATGGCATTGAGGAGGATATGATACCTGGCTGGCTGGCTGAGGGGGCATTGGGCATATTTTCAGAGTTTGGCGATGTGTATCAGATTGCGGGCGCTTATCGAACTCTCGCATCATGTTTTCGTCAGATAGGTGATTTTGAGTCGGCTCTGTATAACCTCGAACAGGCTCTGTCTGACCCAATCATCAATCAGGCCCCTGATCTTGTGGCAAGTATCAGGGAACAGCTTAGTGTGGCTTATTCTGCCATGGACAATAAGGAACAGAGCGATGTTAACCGCAACATCTATATCGACCTGATGACCGACACACGTCAGGACCGACAGCTGGAGGCGCGAGCCAGTCTGCTGGAGTCGTCTGCAAAGCAACTCAACTGGATGCTCATAGCCGTGGGGGGGGCTATCGTACTGCTACTGTTCTCGCTGTGGCTCTTCAATCACCTCAACAAGAAGCAGCGACAGCATAATCAGTTGGACGACCTCCTTGAACAGCGACAGGACGAACTTGCTATGGGACGCTTGCGGGTGGAGACCAGTGAGCGACGCAATCTGGAACAACGGGCAAGGATATCGCTCGTGAACAGTGTCACTCCGTTTATCGACCGTATCATCCATGAGGTGGATAAAGGTGGTGATATGGAATATGTCGGTGAACTCATCAGTCAGATAAATGTCTATAATGACATCCTCACCCAGTGGATACAGCTCCGTCAGGGGGAGCTTAACGTTAAGGTGGAGTCCTTTGCCCTGCAGCCGCTCTTCGACCTTGTGGCTAAGGGGCGGAAGAGCTTTGAGATGAAAGGCATATCTCTCGAAGTGAAGGAGACAAATGCTCAGGTGAAAGCCGACAGGGTACTCACGCTCTTCATGCTTAACACCCTAACCGATAATGCCCGTAAGTTTACTGCTCCCGGGGGAAGGGTGGAGCTCTCTGCTACAGTGACTCCTGACTATGTGGAGATATCTGTCAGCGATACCGGGCAGGGAATGACGGAAGAGCAACTGGCTCATCTCTTCGATGCCAAACCAATAAGCAATGCCAGTAGCACACTGCCTGCTTCTCATGGCTTCGGACTGCTTAACTGCAAGGGTATAATAGAGAAATACCGCAAACTGTCGAATATCTTCAGTGTGTGCAGGATTTCTGCAGAGAGTACGCTGAGCAAGGGTTCACGGTTGTATTTCAGACTACCCAAGGGAATCATGCGTGTACTTGTATTATTGTCTCTCCTGTGCTCTAACCCGTCATTTGGCAATGCCTCTGACGCTCTCGGAAAGGCTGCTGTGTATGCTGACTCTGCATTTTTCTCTAATATCAACGGGACATACGAGAAGACACTGCTCTTTGCTGACAGTTGCAGGTACTTTCTCAACCTGCACTATCAGAAGATTCGTCCTGGTGGGAAACTGCTGCTCCAGAAATTGGGCAATCCTTCACTGACAGCTCCGGAGATCAGTTGGTTCCATGATTCTCTGGACGTTAACTATCAGGTTGTCCTTGATATGCGTAACGAGAGCGCTGTGGCTGCCTTGGCACTGCATGAGTGGCAGGTGTATTCGTATAACAATAAGATATATACTCAGTTGTATAAGGAGTTGTCGGCAGACAACACCCTTCCCGCCTATTGCAGGCAGATGCAACAATCACAGGCGAATAAGAGTATTGCGGTGATACTACTCGTGCTTCTGTTGCTGTCCATACCGCCTGCTTATTATCTGCTCTATTATCGCCACAGGCTGTATTACCGTTTCCTGATGGAAAAGGAGAAACGTTCTAACCTTGAGATCACAGATGATGAACTAAAACGTGCGGAACTGGAGAACAACAAGCTCCATGTTGCAAATGCCGTGCTCGATAACTGTCTCTCTACGCTTAAGCACGAGACGATGTATTATCCCTCGCGTATTGCACAGCTCATCGAACAGGGAGACATAGGCTCTCTCTCAGAGGTCGTGGGCTACTATCGTGAGTTATATGGCATCCTCTCCCAACAGGCGATGCATCAGCTTGAGGGAGTGCGCATGCATATCCATCCTCAGGAGAATGGTATACTGGGTGATAGGAACCTGATCAGTTATCTGTTTGAGATTCTCCGGAAGGAGGGTGGGGGAAAAGTGTCTGTTTCCCTGAAAGACAAATATGCAGATGTGACGGTGACGATGCCTAAACTGCATCTCTCCGACGAAGAGGCTCGTCTGCTATTCACTCCAGCCTCGGCAAAAAATATCCCTTATCTGCTATGCAGACAGATAGTCAGAGATCATGGTGAGGCCACTAATCGCCGTATGTGTGGCATCAGTGCTGAGAATATAGATGGCATGACCATTGTCAAAATCATTCTTCCCGCAGTAGTAACAAATAAAAAGCAGTAATAATATGAATCGTTTTAAAGTGATTATCGTAGAGGACGTGCCCCTCGAACTGAAAGGCACTCTGGGTATCATACGTAATGACATTCCCGAGGCAGAAGTCATCGGGACGGCTGACAACGAGGCAGCATACTGGAAACTCCTGAAACAGCAGAAGCCTGACCTGCTTCTTCTGGACCTGGGACTGGGTGGGTCTACAACTGTAGGGGTGGAGATATGCCGCTCTACTAAGGAGATGCATCCTGACATAAAGGTGCTTATCTTCACTGGTGAGATACTCAACGAGAAACTGTGGGTCGACGTGCTCGACGCTGGTGCTGACGGTATCATACTCAAGACTGGCGAACTCCTAACACGTGGGGATGTCAATGCGGTGATGGAGGGAAAGACACTGGTGTTCAACGAACCGATACTGGAGAAGATCGTAGAGCGCTTCAAGCAGGCTGTCAGTGGACAGTTGGCTAAACAAGAGTCGTTGGTAAACTACGAGGTAGATGAGTACGATGAGCGTTTCCTGCGCCATCTGGCATTAGGATACACTAAGGAGCAGATCACCGGTCTGCGTGGAATGCCCTTTGGAGTGAAGAGTCTTGAGAAGCGCCAGAATGAACTTATCAGGAAGCTCTTCTCTGATACCGAGGGTAGTGTCAATGCTACAAGACTCGTGGTACGTGCCATAGAACTGCACATCATCGATATCGACAACCTCGTTCCGGATGAAGACTGATAGTTCCATATTCAGCAAGGGACTTCTGGCAAAGTCGGCTCTCGTACTGCTTCTGGCAGAACTGGTGCTGATACTCTTGTCATGGATTCTCTCTGCTACTGGTATGGAAGGGGTACGCTCCCTATTGTCGAGTGAGGGGCTGAGATGGTATATCGGAGGCTTCACTGATACTGTGGCCTCTCCTTTACTTGTATGGCTGATAATTCTCCTTATTGCCTTCGGGGCATTCCAGAAGTCGGGCTTGCCTTCATTGACTGATAACGGCCATCAGGTAACGTATCGTGAAAAGACAGCCCTGAGAGTGGCAGTGGCGTTTCTTGTTGCTTATGTGGCAGTGATTCTCATGCTTACCGTTATTCCTCATGCTATACTACTCTCTGCAACAGGCTCATTATTCCCTTCACCTTTCAGCCGTAGCATCATTCCTCTTGTTGCCTTCGGCCTGTCTGTCGTCTCTGTGGTATACGGTATTATGTCCGGACAACTGAAGGATCTGACAGACATTCTCGACGCTCTCTCCTCAGGTATCAACAACGGTGCTCCGCTGTTCGTGCTTTATATTCTGCTTATCCAGTTTATTAATAGTATATTGTTCGTTTTTGCATAGAAATAAAAAATGGGGCTCCGCTGAGCCCCTAATGTTAACCTTAAATCTAATACTATGAAAAACACACGTTGCAAAGGTATGGATTTATTTCGAAAATTGCAAGTATTTGCCAGTAAAAAAATGTTAAATCAACGAATTTTCTTTGTTTTGCACCTTTTTAGGGTGGTAAATTCGCTCTTTAACGTGCCATAAGGTACTTCTTAAAGTCTACAAAATCCTTGCTCATAGCCACACTCTGCTTCTCGCCCTTCATGAATGCAGCAAGACGCTCAGGAATCTCTACGTCGATGCCGAGGATCTCGTCAACCTTCTCCTTGAACTTTGCCGGATGGGCTGTCTCGCAGAATACTCCCACCTCGTTCTCCTTCAGTCCTTCTACGAGTGCCTGATATCCACAAGCACCATGAGGATCGAGGATATAGCTGCAACTATGATGGCACTCTCTCATTGACTCTCTTATCCGGTCGTCATTGTATGTCGCTCCACTTATAAGACTGGTGATCTTCTCATGACTTTTACCGTATAGGTTGTATATACGTGCAAAATTCGACGGGTCACCTACATCCATCGCATTGGCGAGTGTCTGTACTGATGGCTTGGGATCATATATGCCTGTCTGCAGATACTTGTAGAAGATGTCGTTGGCATTGTTGGCTGCTATGAAACGCTTGACGGGCAGACCCATCTCGTGTCCGAAGAGGGCTGCACAGATATTCCCGAAGTTGCCTGATGGTACGCAAATCACCAGATTGTCTGCCTTTCCCATTGCCTTCATCCTGGCATAGGCATTGAAGTAATAGAATGCCTGAGGCAGGAAACGGGCCACATTGATGCTGTTGGCTGAGGTCAGTTTCATGTGGTTGTTCAGCTCCTTGTCCATAAAGGCGTTCTTCACAAGGGTCTGACAGTCGTCGAAGACGCCGTCGACCTCTATAGCGGTGATGTTCTTGCCGAGAGTGGTGAACTGACATTCCTGGATGGGCGAGACCTTTCCTTTCGGGTAGAGCACATACACGTGGATACCATCAACTCCCAAGAAACCGTTGGCAACTGCTGAGCCGGTATCTCCGGATGTGGCAACGAGGACATTTACCTGTTCCTTGCCTTCCATCCTGATGAAATACTGTAGGAGTCGTGCCATGAAGCGTGCGCCTACATCCTTGAAGGCGAGGGTGGGGCCGTGAAATAGTTCCAGGGCGTATATGTTATCTTTCACATTCACTACAGGACAGTCGAAGGAGAGTGTGTCATACACGATGTCCTGAAGGGCGTCGAGATCGACGTCGTCTCCGAAGAATGCACTTGCCACATTGTAGGCAATCTGCTGGAATGTCATGTCCTGAATGTTCTCGAAGAACACCTTAGGGAGTTTCTTTATCTCTTCTGGCATGTAGAGGCCCCTGTCTTCTGCTAGTCCCTTTACTACCGCCTTGTGCAGGTCGGCTATCGGTGCCTCACCGTTGGTACTATAATATCTCATAATTATTATTGTTTCTGTTATTAATTCACCTTCATGAATTCCTTCATAAACTCATCCAGCTTAAGCAGGCCGTACGATCCGGATACACACGACACCTCGTCATACTGCTGCACGTCATCTGCCTTGATACCTTTATGCCATATTAGGAAAGGCACAGGCTGTCCTACGTGTATCCTCATCTCTACAGGGGTGAGGTGGTCTGGTAGCACTGCTATTGCCACAGGCTCGTCCCAGGTGCTTATCTCGTCATAGACAGGCTTGATGAGTCTCTGGTCAAGATACTCGATAGTCTTGAGCTTCAGTTCGAGGTCTCCGTCATGTCCTGCCTCGTCACTGGCTTCCACATGTACAAACACGAAGTCGTCTTTCTTAAGCGCTTCTATCGCTGCCTGTGCCTTACCTTCGTAATTGGTGTTGGCAAGACCTGTGGCACCTTCTACTTCGATGATTCTCAATCCGGCATAATGACCGATACCCCTGATGAGGTCTACAGCAGAGATGACAGCCCCCGACTTCACCTGTGGATACTGTGTCATCAGTGTCTCCATCGACGGGCGATAACCCCCGCTCCAAGGCCAGATGCTGTTTGCCTGACGCTCACCTTTCGCTGCCTTGGCGAGGTTGTAAGGATGTTTAGCCAATAGCTCTTGCGACTTGAGAATCAATTCGTTAATGAGGTCGGCTGTCTGTTCGGCAGTAAGGGCTGAGTGATGTGAGGCACAAGATGTGTCAGCACTCTTCACCAGCAGTGGTCTCCACTCCTCATTTGGATGGTCGTGGGGTGGGGCACAGACGATATCCTTATTTCCTCCTTTTATCACCAGCAGGTGACGGTATTGTATTCCCGTGATGAACTTCACCCTCTCGCAGCCTTCTCTCTTGTTGATAGGCTTAGCGAGGTTGTCGTTCAGGTATCTGATAAGTACATCGGCATCCTCTGTCTCAAGGTTACCTCCGTTATGGGTGATGATTTTTCCGTCTTCGATGGTGATGATGTTACACCTTATGGCGAAGTCATCATCTGCCATCTCGTATCCTATACTTGCAGCCTCAAGTGGGCCTCTGCCTTCATACACCTTATTAAGATCGTAGCCCAGGATGGCGGTATTGGCCACCTCTGATCCGGGAGGGAATCCTTCCGGTACGGTGATAAGTCTGCCACAGCGTCCTTCTCGTGCCAGTCGGTCAATCATGGGTATGCTGGCATGTTGTAGCAATGTCTTCCCACCGAGTCTCTCGACGGGAAGATCTGCCATGCCATCACCTAAAATGATGATATGTTTCATATGACTAAATATTAGCGATACTCATGATGTTAGCGAAGACACCGGCAGCAGTCACAGCAGCTCCGGCACCATAGCCCTGTATGAGCATAGGATATTCCTTGTAGCGCTCGGTGGTGAGCAGTACGATATTGTTGGAACCCTCAAGAGGATAGAACGGGTGCCCCTGTGGCACCTCCTTCAGGGCTACGTTCGTCTTACCATTCTCCATTGTTGCTACAAAGCGCCAGCGCTTGCCCTCTGCCTCCAGCACCTTGCGACGGGCTTCAAAGTCGGCATCCAGCTCTGGCAGTTTCTTCCAGAAGTCGTCGATGCTGCCCTCAAAATAACTATCTGGCACGAAGAGATGCTTCTCCACGTCTTCCTGCTCCACCTTATATCCTGCCTCACGGGTCAGGATGACGAGTTTGCGGATCACGTCGGTACCACTGAGGTCGATGCGTGGGTCTGGCTCGGAGTAGCGCTGCTCCTTGGCTCGTCTTACAGTCTCAGAGAACGGCACGTCGGCTGATATCTCGTTGAAGATGAAGTTCAGCGTACCACTGAGGATGGCTTCTATCTTCAGGATCTTATCACCTGAGTTGCACAGGTCGTTGATAGTTCCAATAATAGGCAGACCTGCTCCTACATTGGTCTCATAACGGAACCACACACCACGGTCACGGGCTGTCTGCTTCAGTTTTATGTAACTGTCATAGTCGCTCGAGGCAGCAATCTTGTTGGCTGCAACCACACTGATGTTATGCTCGAGGAAGGTCTGATACAGCTGTGCTATCTGCTTGCTTGCCGTACAGTCTACGAAGACGCTGTTGAAGATATTCATCTTTACAATCTCGTCACGCATGTGCTCCGTATTTGCGGCATAGCCTGCACGGAGGATTTTCTCGTAGTTGTTGAGGTCGATACCATCGCGGTCGAGCACGAAGTTGTTCACGTCGCTGATACCCACCACATTGAGTTTCAGGCTCTTTGTCTGCATGAGGTACTGCTGCTGAGTACGTATCTGTTCGAGCAGCATGCCTCCCACGGTACCGATACCGCAGATGAATATGTTGAGCACCTTGTATTCCGAGAGGAAGAACGAGTCATGGAGCACATTGAGTGATTTCCTGAGGAACCGTCCGTCGACAACGAATGATATGTTTGTCTCCGATGCTCCCTGTGCACATGCTATGACGGAGATACCGGATCGTCCGAGTGTACCGAAGAGCTTACCGGCTATACCTGGGGTCTGCTTCATGTTCTCACCAACAATGGCGATAGTGGAAAGTCCGCTCTCCACCTGCATCTCGAACATGGCACCCGTCTCTATCTCCTTTGCGAACTCTGCGTTGAGTGCCTCAGCAGCTGCCTCGGCATCCTCGTCGCGCACACCGATAGAGGTAGAGTTCTCTGATGATGCCTGTGACACCATGAAGACAGAGATCCCCTTGTTTGCCAGGGTGGTGAAGATTCGTCTGTTGACACCTATCACACCAACCATCGACAGGCCGGTAACGGTGATTAGCGATGTCCCCTTGATGCTTGAGATACCCTTGATGGGCTTCTGGTCGTTCTCGATCCTCGACTTTATGAGTGTTCCCGGATGCTCGGGATTGAATGTGTTCTTTACCTTTATGGGGATGTTCTTTACGCATACGGGGTAGATGGTCGGTGGGTAGATCACCTTCGCACCGAAGTTACATAGTTCCATCGCCTCGATATACGACAGTTCGTTGATAGTGTATGCACTCTTGATGACCTTCGGGTCGGCTGTCATGAATCCATCGACGTCGGTCCATATCTCCAGCACCTCTGCGTTGAGCACTGCTGCTATGATGGAGGCGGTATAGTCACTCCCGCCACGACCCAGGTTGGTCGTCTCGTGTGTGTCACGGTCACGGGCTATGAATCCCGGGACTACATATATCTGCTTGTCGCTGAGACCATTGAAGGCCTCCTTAACCAACTCTGTCGTCAGGTCAGCGTCTATCACGTGCTTGCCCTGCTTCTTCTCCGTGCGGATAAAGTCACGGCTGTTCATACGCACACCGTTCTTTATCATCGCCGCCACGATATGAGAGCTGAGGCGCTCACCATAGCTGACGATAGTATCCTCCGTCTTCTTCGACAAGTCGTGAATAAGGTACACACCATAGTAGATACTCTTCAACTGGTCGAAGAGCTGGTCTACATT
>AUXO014732796.1_pt1 | contig 10242 bp, 7 predicted proteins | sample 768731 | NCBI WGS metagenome assembly AUXO01 (sample SAMN02715735, study PRJNA202380) | gut metagenome | biome: sheep rumen | host: Ovis aries | place: New Zealand: Palmerston North | reverse complement strand
GCCGGAGCCGGACAAGTTGGAGGAGATGAAGCAGGCCATAGCCGGAAAGCGGATCATGATAATAGGTGGTCACGTGAATTGGCAACGGCGCTTAAAGCAGAAGTTCCCGAAGTGGAGATTCGTTGCGGCATCTGACTATCTCGGGACGGAGACGGTAGACGGGATGGATTACATCTACTTCTTCACGGATTTTATGTCTCATGCGCTCTATAATAAGTTCATCGGGATACTCAGGGAAAGAGAGATGAACTACTATTATATACATGGGACGAATGTGGAGAAGAACGTGAGGCAGATATATGGGGATGTGGTGAGGGTTGTATAATATGCTGAATAATATCAAATTATTCATATATTAAAACTTTGTTTAAGGATAAAACAATAGGTTAAGCGGCGTATAGGAGAATTCATATGATAACGAAAGCGATAATAAAAAAAATAATTGATGGATTACTAAGCGAAGCTGAGGGAGAATTAAAATCAGGTGTAAAAACGGTTATTGCTGATAGTTATAATAATCATTTGGCTGTATCTAAAGAAACCAAAGAAATAAGAGATTTAGCAACTATATACAGAACACGTGAAGACTCGTTAGATATTCATTACATAGATATTAGCGGAATTGATGAACATGTAAACGAAATAATTATCAAGGCAAATAGTATTCCTGTTGCAATCACTGCCGAGAAACGCCAAAAAGCAGAAATTGAATTAAAACAGATAGTATATAGTTGTGCTAAATGTGCTGATTTTAAAAATGATTTTTTAGATAGTTTTATTCATGCGGTTATTGAGACCGTTGAAAGAGAATATGAACAGAGAACCAATGAGACTGTGAAATATCCGATTGCTACAGCCCATAATGATCTTGTAGCTGCTCTAAAACAATCTGAGGACAATATTTCGCAAAAAATTAATGACGCAAACAAAGCAGTTATAGAAATATTTGAAACAAATTCTGCAATTGATTCAGAACAAGAGCGGTCACAAAGTCTTATTGATGCTTTTTATGAAGAGGCAATTAACAGACTCACATCGCCAAATTATGAAAGCGGAGAGTTGTTTGGATATGAACCATTAAATGATGTTTACATTACACCGTATATTATGGTTAATGGGAATAAAACACCCGTTTTGGATTACATAGAAAACATCTTTATAAATAATAATGATGTGAAAACGATGATTCTATTTGGCGAGCCAGGACAGGGAAAAACAAGTCTCTGTTGGAAAGCAGCCTATGAATTCAAGAAAAATGGTTGGTTGAATAAACGCTTTAGAAATGTTCTTAGATTTAGTCTTAATGCAACCAGTTTTAATATAGACGACAGTCTCCCTCTATACGACTACCATTTGCTTTCAACGTATATTAAATATAAGGGCAATTCTCTTTCTTTAGATAGCTGTAAAGACTCACTCATTTTTTTAGACGGTTTTGATGAGTTATATGATAACGTAATTTCAAAACCGCTATATAATTTCTCAATGGAGTATTTTCTTCAACACGTTATCTTTGATTCAATGACTGATTATCCTGGATGCTACTTTGTTATTACAAGTAGAAGAATGTGCATTGAAAAAGAGCTTAGAGGGAATACGACTGAAAAATCATACAAAATTGCAGGTATCAATGCTTATGGTATTTGTAATATGGATGTTTCGGATCAAGATGCATGGATTTCTACATATGAAAAGCTATTGAGTAACAATGCGCAAAACAAGAGGAACTGTTTAGAAGAATTAGAAATCTTTAGAGCATACATAGAAAAGTTGAAAATTACTAGAGAGGATAGCAGAATTAAAGGTTTATTGGAAATACCTATATTATTTCGCATGGTTGTCCACTGTCAGTTTTTGCCTAAGATTTCAGATGAAAACTACAACAGGGCAGATATTTATGAGATGTTATTCCACGAAACAATAATGCGACATGGTGGTGATGAATCTTTTGCACGGATAGCGATGGAACAATTGGCACGAGCTATATACATGGATAATGATGATTCAGCAGATTTTGATAATGCCAGTGCTAAAGTAAATACTATTATCAATTATGAATTTAATGGATATAGAGAGTTGTTGAAAAAGGGTCTATTACCTACTTGGCTACATTCGTATTATACGATGTACAGTGGAGGAAGGCAAAGAATTATGTTTTTACACAGATCCTTTTATCAGTATTTTTTGGCATGTTACATATACCATTTTATAAAAGGAATTGATGAACATAATTTTGATAGCACTCAACTGGTTTTTTGGGGAAGAAGAAGAATAAGTCTTGAGGTATTTGATTATCTGAAGCAATTGTTTGATAGCAATGATTTACAACTCCTCAATGATAAAGGGAGTGTTATTCTTGATGTATTATTTAAGACAGACTCGATTTTGCCAACAGGCAATCAATTAATACGTGAATATAATGTTTCCTATATTGATCAGGCAGGAAATGTTTTCTGTAATTTGATTTCTACACTATCAGTGCTTAACAGTTTGCCAAAAGAGGCATTGAATAGGGCACTCAATGTAAAGGAATTTAATTACATAAGAAGGCCTCTTCTTGGTTGTCTGAAAAGATACTCAGCAGGTAAAATCATTATTAAAAATGCGGTCGTAAATGGAAAAGAAGCACAAAGCGCACCTATCTTTGCCAATTCTACTCTAACTGGTGTTGATTTTAGTAATGCAGATTTTAAAGGAACTGACTTTACCGGCGCTGTATTGGAGGATGTTTCTTTCAAGAATACAAAGCTAATAGGGGCTATTTTTTCTGGGACACAGCTACAAGGTGTTGATTTTACTAATGTTGACTTAAGGGGAGCCGAGCTATCAAATGTGCATTTCCATCTTTGTTTATTAGAAGGAGCAGATTTTAGAGGCGCTTCTTTTTCAAATGTAACTTTTGCTTATAATAGCATTTTGATAGGGGCAGATTTTAGAGGTGCTTCTTTTTCAAATGTCTTATTTGAAGGTTCGGATTTAGAAGAAGCAGATTTTAGAGGCGCTCTTTTCTCGGATGCTAATATGGCCGATGCAACATTTAAAAATACAAATTTCAGAGGAGCTATTATGAATAATGCAGTCGTTTCCAGTCAGATAGAAACATAAGAAAAAGTTTAAGGTTTATGGACTATTATGTCATAATAGATATCTTTGATATAAGCTCTATATGATGTATTATAGGAGCCGCTCAGATTGCATCTGTAAGTAATCTATAAAAGGCGGCTCGAAAACCGCTTTTATAGATGAAACAAAATAGTGTGCCCCATAAAGAACTGAAAAGAGTTTATAATGCAATAATGGTGTTATTGCAGAAGCTTATAGTATATGGGATAGGTATCAGGAAGGTTTATGATGTCAGTATTGGTAATAGGTAGTGTAGTTGAACTTGTAGCATGTAAATTGTCTGATAATTTTAGAATAGGGGAATCTATACTGATGAGTGATTACGATTCATCAATAGGGAATGATTCTGCAATTGTGGCAATAGCATTATCGCGATTGGGACATAGTGTGTCGATTATGGCATTTAATCAAGTTAGCAAAGCGATACAAAAAAAAATAAATTCTTATAATATAAACACTGATTTGTGCAATATATCTGACAACAAGATAGTAACAATTGTGATAGAGGAAAAGAGTGGGCAACGTACGTTCATTACAAGCAAATATAAATATTCCCTTCCAAAGCGTTTTTTCGAGGATAAATACTCTTGGGTGTATATTGACTTATATGATGAACATATGGGTATGGTTGATCGGATAATTAGAGATAATCAAGATTTTTTTTCAAAACATAATGTGTGGGTGAATGTAAGTTCTAGTAACTATTATATAAAATGTAAATTGATTTCAAAATATGGCATAGAGAAAGTGTTAATTCAGGTAAGTTGTAGGTGGGAAAGTGTAAATCATATAATCGATAATATTAAACGGATACTTCCAAGTTCTGTTATTATTGCAACTTGCGGGCATAAAGGGTCTGTATTATTTAAAGATGGTAATAAATCATTTGTAAAACCAGCTGAAGTTTATGATTATTATAATTATATAGGTGCAGGAGCTTTTTTTGCGGCTTATTTCATAGACATGTATTCGAAAAATAAGAGTTTGACAAAAGCTCAAAATGAAGCAACAGAAAAGGTTAGTTATTTGTGTTCAAATAGACACATGTTTCTCTTAGATGCAATGAATGATATCAGGAGTGTAATCGACAGTGAATAAGTACTATGGATTATTGGAAATAGATGCCTTAGGTCTTCCTGCAATCAAATGGATGGATTACCAAGAAGGAATGAAATTGAATGAAAACTGTTTATGGACTATTAGGACTGCGAACAATGGGAACAGAGATATGTATTTACCTCATAAAATAGGTATTTCAGCGGATGAAGCATATGTTTTTGCAAAGAAGTGCAAAAAGTATTACGATCATGTCTTCGCAAGTGAGTTTTTTTATGCGAAGATAAGTGGCAGTTTGATGATTGACTTGAGTGGGGCTGTAATAGAATGGGTTGAGGGAAACTCAACCGAATTAACAAGGCATGGTAAAGTGAATGAAACAATACGAATATTCTTTGATTCAAATAATGATAGTGTGAAAACTATTTTATCTAACAGTGTTTTCGAAAAGCTGAAAGAATATGCAAGGGTTGTAGCTTATAAAGAAAAGGAATATTTGTTCGACAACAAATTAATAATAATGGAATGGAGCATTATTGATTCAAATAAAACACATTCGTATTATTCTTATAAAGAAGGCGAATTGATATTTTATGATATGCGAATAATATAGTTATTGTTGAGGTGGATATAATGAAAAACAAATATCAAGAAGTTGAATTAAAATTTAAATTAGAAAATAAAAAAGAAACAGAAGAAAGACTTAGACATATTGGAGCTTTACCTGAGAACGAAGTAGAATATCAAAAAGATACTTATTATGTACCGGCACACCGAGACTTTTTTGCTGAGGATGTCGTGTCGGAATGGTTAAGACTGAGGGAATCCAATGGAAAAGTACAGCTAAATTATAAAAGATGGCTGCCAATCGGTGCAAAAAAACAAACACACTGTGAAGAGTATGAAACAAACATATCAGATGTGATAGCAGTAAAAAGAATTCTTTATTATTTGAACTTTAAAGAAATAGTTGTCGTTGAGAAGGAAAGGAAGACATGGAAGTATGAGAACTTTATTATTAGCTTAGATACTGTTAAAGAATTAGGGTGTTTTATAGAAATAGAATATGGTGAGGAAGTCAAAGAAGAGAATGTAGAACTTATTTTGGATAGTATGTGTGATTTCCTTAAAGATGTAATACACGCTGATGTCTCAGAAAGGGATAGGCGTGGTTATCCGTACCAACTTTTGACAATGAAAGGGCTCATATAGATGATTTCAAGAAAAAGTGCTGCGATATTAAAATTGCATTTATTAGTCGATGGACTGAACTTTTCCGAAGACTTTTTAAGTCACTTCAAAACGGAGAACGTTTTTATGGAAAAGAGGAAGGTATATAATAATCCGGATGAAGAAGGGATTAGAGAGGATGTAAAAATCCCACAAGAGATTATTATCCATGATGTGGTTATAGCTGCAAACTATAAAAGGAAGTCAAAGTGGGTACTAGATTTTGACAATGATAGAAAATATTATATTAGGAAAGAAGGTAGATTTATAACAGAGGTTTCATTTTCGAAGAAACCACACTTTTTAGACCTGTCTATTTCTGACGGAACGAATTGTGGCTATATAGCAAACCTGTATGGAGGAAAGCATTTAGCTTTTTTTACACCAGCGTACTGTTATTACAATAATACTAAACAGGGGTGTTTGTTTTGCTCATTAAAAAATAATAGAAGCAAGGATGATGAATATGCATTTGTTATTTCTGAATTAATGGTAAATGAAGTTACAAAGTGTGCACTGGATTACGATGCAGATATCATAGATGGGGTAATGCTGGTTGGAGGAAATTTGCCAGACGCAGATCAGGGATTTACAAACTTTTTAAACTTGACTGAGGCTATAGAGGAAGCACAGCTTAATCGTTGTGGAAGTGTTATTTGGGAAACGCATATTGCGACTATGCCACCAAATAATCCACGGCTAATTGAAAAAGTTAATGATTTTTCTGCTAGACTTACGATGAATATGGAAGTGTTTGATGATACTATATTTGCAAACTTTTGCCCAGGAAAGAATGTATTATTTGGTAGGCAAAAACTAATAGAATCTTTGAGAATAGCCGCAGAAACGTTGGACTATGGAAAAACACATTCGATTTTAATTGCGGGTCTAGAACCTATAAGTTCGACAATAGAAGGTATTCACATGCTCGCTGAAATGGGAGTATGTCCGATTATAAATGTATTTCATAATGATTATGCAACACCATTGCAATATCATTCTCGACCAAAATTTGAGGATTTAGTCTTGCTTGGAAAAGAACTTCAAAAAGTATATGATAAGTACAAGTTTACTCCATATTGGGATGGCTGCGGAAGAAATTCTATAGACTATGAAGCGAAAGAAGAATTGTTCATATAACTTGTTTCAGTCGAAAATCAAGGAGTTACAATGAGGGACTTGATAAACAGAATTAAGGAAAAAGAAGAAACGATTTATGCCCACCTGAAACGATGTAATGACTTAAAGAATATTTGTAAATACATTTCAGGAGATCTTTTCAACAATGATATTGAGGTAGATGTTTGTAACGAAAATAGATTTATGTGTTTTCGTATAGATAATTATTTCTATTTCTATTATCTTAAAGACTCTTGTGGTGGGTTTTTGAATGAATTAGTAACTACCTACTCTGTTGAAAAAGTATCGGAGTTGACTCTGGGTGTATTAAAAAGAATAAAAATAACTAAGCAATTATCGGAACGATTGGCTATACCTAATGTGGTGCTAATTAATTTACATAACAAAGAACAATATCCTTCGTATCGATTTGCACTTGGCATAGCAGATATTGCAGGATACTTAAGGAAATACTATCTTGCGCATGTAGATATTATCGATATGCAGTTTTTTGATAGCGAAGAAGTGTTTTCTGTCCTAAAGAATAATCAATATGATTTTATTGGTCTGTCTGCAAATTTTGGCCATTTTTCATTATTAGAGGAATATTTATCGTTTATTGGTGAAGAATGCGGAAAATCCCAAGTAGTTATTGGAAATTATTTGGGAGCTACAGAGTATAAGAAGATATTAAACCTTTACCCTAAATTAATAGTATGTGCAAGCGAAGGGGAACTATCGATAGCACAGCTGTGTATCAATTATCGCAGAAAAGTTCAATTGATTAGCAACGTTCCAAATATCATTTACGATGATAATGGAACGTTAAGAAAAAGCTTTTCGAAATTAATCGAAATGGATGAATTGCCAATTCCAGCATTCGACACTGTTGAACATTTATTTCAAAATAAAGGCGTCATGACTCTTGAATTTAGTCGAGGATGTAACTATGGTAAATGTAGTTTTTGTCCAAGACAGTTTAAGGGGCTTAAATGGCGTGGAATGTCAACAAAGAAAATGGTCTACTTATGGAATGTGTATTATGATTTGTTTAAAAGATATACACAGGATCCGTATGTTTACTTTGCAGATGAAGAGTTTCTAGGCAATTGCCATATAATCGATAATTATTTAAGAATAAGAAATTTCGTAAATGAAATTATCGTTTTGGGCGAGTTTATGAAGTATGATATAGCCTGTCGCGTGGATCAGGTTGTAGATGATAAACGAAATCAGGAATGGATAAAAAAACAAATTGAATTGTTTTTTTATTTGAAAAGAATTGGATTGCGCCGAATATTTGTTGGATTAGAGGCTGGATCAGATGAACAAATGCAAAGATATAAAAAAGGAATATCAATTCAACAAGCTGTCGTATCACTTAGACTTCTAAGTTATATAGGAATGGATTTAAGAATTGGTTTTATTACGTTTGATCCGTTAATGAAAAAGGAGGACTTAAAAAAAACCATAAAGTTATTAAATAGAGAAGATATTATCTTAAAAAGGTATGAACAGGAGTATAATGATAATGTGTTAGAGACTTTGCTGAAAGATGAGAGTGAAATTAGTAGCTCTATTCACTTATATGAGAAAATATCATATTTAGCATCGCCTCTAGAGTTGCTGCGAGGATGTGAGTACACAGAGCTCCTTCGGAAAGAATATTCGCAGTTAATTACATGCGCAGAAGAAACAGATAATTTTGGTCGATTCAATTGTGGATATATAGATCCGGAAATATCTTTAATACAGTCAGTCTGTCAAAAATGGATTAATGCGAGTTTTGCTTTCGTATATACGGTAAAGGGGATGGCTAAACGACATGATGAGAATGAAGAAAAATACAAAGAAATGATTAAAGTCTATCGACAATACACGTATTATTTGTTAGTTACGCTTTGCTATCAATTCGGTATAATAGATAGTCAATTACTTAATCAAATAATTACTGACGATATAATAGATACCATCTTATATAATAAAATTACATATAAAGACGTAGTGGAAGAATACTTTAAAAGGTTGGTTCTAAGAATTAGAGAAATCCTTGTTGAATTACAAAAAGAAGAAACAACTCCAGGGATATTGATTGATTTGTATCTAATTTGGAGTAAACAAGATGTAATGAATTTTCCTATCGTACGTGAATTGTAAAAGATATAATATTGGCGATGTAATATGACTTTGTGCATATTGTGCTAATCGAACGGACATATTTGCATTGATGATTGGCCTCGGATGCATTTTTCGCCATGAAGCGTGATCCTTCGGAAGATTCATCGGATTGGAGACTGAGGACATCTATACTTGTCTACACATGTCTTCCTTGCAAAACTACAAGCAGTTGTACCAGTTTATTGCAACAACGATGAGTGGGTGGTAGTAAACGCAAAAAATCTTGAAAAATAAAATGAATACAAGCTAAACACGAAAGATATAAACTGTACCCAGTAGGTAGGACACTGAGATATGGAAAATAGTGATATAAAAACTAATTTAATTAGGCAATTGCAAGAAGAAATGCATAATGTCTGGGCTTGTGAAAAGATTCATTATGAAATGGCTGAACGCCGAAAGAAACAAGCAACCTTTATCAAAATTATAGATATTTTATTAACTGCGGTTTCAACTGCTGGTTTTCTTGGTACAGTGCTTACTAATACTATTACATTAAGCTGGGTTGGCGGCATTTTCTCAGCTATTGCATTAGGGGTGAATTTGTATACAAAAGACTTTAATTTAGAAAAAGATAGTGTTGAGCATAAAACAGCAGCGGATGAATTATGGAAAATCACTGCCGCATATAAATGCCTTTTAGTTGACTTAGATGTGTTAAGTGATGATAAGATTAGAGAAAAAAGAGATAAACTTATTGAAGAATCACAGGCTGTATATTTAAAATATCCAATGACAGACAAAATTGGTTATGAAAAATATAAAACGATGATGAAAAAAGAACACTAACTGTACAGTGTAGATAAAGGGCTTTAAATGTGCAATTTGCGGGGCTCAACGGTCTCAGTTACGATGACGAAAGGTCGCGGTGCGTTTGTCTAACGGTCGGCGACTGTATTATTCCACGGTTTCTTGACATGAGAGAAGCACATGAGTTATTGGCAAAGAGGCAAGACAGTTGCCTGCGGCCTGTTTGCCAAGGTAAGAAAGCCTATCATGTGCTTCTCTCATATCAAGAGCTTTCGCGGCATAAAATAGTCGCCGGTAGAGACGAACTTTTGTTATCGCCTCGCGACCGTTATAGAACGCATCTCGACCGTTGAACTCCGCAAACGCGACCGATGATAAGCGCCATATGCAAAATGAGAACTTTGCATCAAAGTTCCACTAAAAGTCGCCTTTTGATGTTATAAAAACGCCCGTTTTTGTTGATAATATCCAATTTAATAATTCGATATAGCCCTGAAATCGTAAGCGGATGTATAATCAACCGGATTTCTGTAGGGCTAAGAGCTTGCCGGGGATAGAAACCACTCCGTAAGTTACATTATCCCATCATGGCGAACATGCCACAATCCGGTCGAATATACATCGCCTACTGTCTAACGATAAAGATATAATGGTTGGCACTATTTCCTCTTTTTCTGGCACTGACACTGGCACTCCGGCATGTTAAACTTGATATGCTCGGAAGTATTGCGCCCAAGAAGAATTAAATATACTGAATAAACATTGAAGCCTTAGCGGTTAACCCCG
>AUXO011979998.1_pt1 | contig 10242 bp, 9 predicted proteins | sample 768731 | NCBI WGS metagenome assembly AUXO01 (sample SAMN02715735, study PRJNA202380) | gut metagenome | biome: sheep rumen | host: Ovis aries | place: New Zealand: Palmerston North | reverse complement strand
ACCTTGAAATACACATCTGCCGCACTCTGGTTCTTCGTGTCGTGCGCCTTACCAGCCAAGTGGATGATGGCATCAACATTGGGAATCTCATTAGGCTTATCCAAAGAATCCCATGGAAAAGTAAACCTCACTCCATCTTTCAGTGGCGAGATAATATCCAGTCCATATATAATATGCTCGCCTTTCAGAGCCTCTACTAAATTTGAGCCCACAAAACCATGGACACCTGTTATTAATATCTTCATTATATCTCCTTCTTGTTGTATTTTCCTATAAAAACCATCATCTTCATATTTCAAACCTCATTTCTTCTTTATCTCAACCCTTACCCCGGCTTCATTAATCTGCCCCAACATATCATAGATTTTTTGGGGAAAATCATGAACTGACGGATGCTATATCTGGTATAAATCCCAAAAGAAATAAGATATTCAATTACATTCGAATAATTCTGCTTATGGCTCATATCACGGCCATGAGCGAAATTACTAGAATCTAACACAAGTCTAAGAATTAGTTTAGCAGACTTGCGATAGACTGATTTTGTCAGATGCTACTGACTGAATTTCACCCGACGTAGTCATCCTACCACCAATGCAAATATTATTTGTATCGACCGCCTGTAAGAGCAGATGCAAATCTTGGCATATATTTTGAGGACATAAAGTATCAATAGTCCTAATAAAATAGTTACAATGGGAGAGACTGTATAAACAAACAGTATAGACCAATCGCTCTGCGGAGACAAGAGTTTTAACAAGAGTTTAATAATTAGGTAAAGAGGAAGAAGATGATATCCAAAGATAAAAAAATTACTAGAAGAAAGGAAACTATTTGTCAGATTTCCTTTACCACTGTATTTACATACTACCATATCTCCCAAACAAAATACAACAGGAACACCAAAAAGAAGAGCCACCTTACTACTATATGGAACTACACACGATAGGCTATCAATATTATAACAAAACATCGTTGTAATAATCAAAACTAGATAACAAAGAAAAAACATCTTTTTATGCTTTCCCATTCTATCAAGTATAGACCAATTATTAAAGGCAAAATACCCTCCCCCGTAAAAGAAAAATGCAGACTTAAAACTCCATGCCTCAAAAGATACTGTATATCCAAAAACCAACCATAATATTCCGAACAAAATAATGGGTAATGTCTTAATATACCTAAAACAGAAAAAGATTATAGGGGATAGAATAATCATGATGATTAGATCTCGTATAAACCATAATTGTGCGCAAATCGGGCCATTGCCACCACCCCGCCAGAAAGCATTCAGAAAGTCAATCACCTTATAGTCTCTAATCAACATTTTACTGCCTGAGAATAATTCTGGAAAGGCGGCCTGACCTAAAAGAAATAACAAAAGATATATAGTATTCCATAGAAAATATGGGACAAGGAGTGTTTTTGAACGCCTCTTCAATTTTTGAACAAACAATTCTGCATTATAACAACCTTCATTATTTCTTAAGCCTTTAAAAAACAAATAGCCTGAAATTACAAAAAAAGTTGGTAAAGCTAAAAATCCTATGATTTCAGATATTAAATATGAAATGTTACTATATAGAGGAACAGTTATATTATCATATACATACAATGTTTCACCGACTGTTGTTTCAGTAATATGCCCATGAAGTATTACGACTAACACGGCCAACGGAAACTTCAATAAATCGAGCACCCTAAATTCTTCTATTTTAAATGAATTGGTTGTACTCATTTTAAACTTTTATTTGCTTATTTTTTTTCATTTTTATTTTCATCCTTCTCCCCTTACTGCACTTACCACACCATTCTTTATAATTGCAAAAGAAAAAAGAAGCGAGTCCAGTGGAAATATCTTTGCATGGCGGAACAAATCACCCATTCTAGTGCCCATAGAGATACATTTTCTAACCACATATGGGTACTTCCCATAATAACACATGTCTCTATTATAACCAAAGTTACCTACCTTCAACACAAAGTTCTTTATCATATCTGCTTTTCGCGTCCATTTTGCTTCAGATGTATATAAAGGTATTGCTCCTACCGGCATACCTAACCAGTTCACTGCAAAAGCAGCAAAAGCCTTCCACTCGCATATTAGACCCGCCTCTCTAATCAGTGATTCCATTAGTCCTTGATTAAGCACATTTCTGTAGGTGTACAGTAATCTGCACCAGTCACAAATCTGCCTTAGTCCAATTCCTCCTTTGTAGAAATGATTCAAAAAATGAACAAATACATAAAAGATATCATTCTCAACCGATAGCATAATAACCTGGGAACCATTATTATTCCACGATCTTACGCTTCCATTATAAAACGTATCTTTTTGTATTCTATCCAAAACCCAGTCAATCTTGCGTCTTAATCCACATTCAAGTTTCCCATGTAGTTCAACATGCCAGTCACCTACTGAATAAGCGATATGCTTGTAATGAGTAATTTCTTTTTCAACCTCTTGGGCTATAACAGAGAGAAGAGCTTTTGCTTTATCATAGTTTTCCTGACTCAATAATAAATCAATATCTCCACTAAATCTCCACAAAGGCCGTTCATAATATTGAGCAATCCCTTGACCTTTCAGCAGAAGAGCACATATATCTTGCCCCCTTAGTTTCATGACTAATTCGCTCAAGAAGTCATTCATCGCCCTGTTTCGTTGCTCAATCTGTAATACTTCTGCCGCAAGAGACAAAGCCCACTGCTGAGGTACATCTATGTCGACAGTGTGTTCTATACCAGCGACCAATAAACCGACAACAGATTGTTGCGCTGCCAATTCATCTAATAACGAATAATCAATTAATCCATATTTTGAAAGTCGAACATCGTTTTCCCAAAGACCGGCCTTCAAAAGTTCAAAAAAAACATCTATATTATTCGTTTTCACTATTTTTCTACTCTTCAATCTTTCTTCCCCAGTCCACACCTTCTTTTACCACTCTGGCTGGCATACCGGCCACTACGGAATGAGAAGGTACATCCTTTGTAACAATGGAATTAGTAGCCACAATTGCTCCGTCACCTATTACGACGCCTTTTTGAATGATAACCCCGGGAGTTAGCCACACATGATTACCAATATAAACATCTTTCCCTTGATTAATCCTGTCTCCCCCATCGAGAGCAAATATCGGATGAGCATCTGATGTCCTAATGTTTATATGATGAGAGAACATACAGTCTTTCCCTATAATAATCTTGCGACCATTTTCCTGTACTAATAGTTCTGTATCATGAGAAACTGTGCTATTATCACCAATAATCAACTCTGTATGATTCCCAAAAACATAAAGACGACACTGTTTATCTATCAAACAGTTTTCGCCTATAATAATTTTGTTTCCAGAACCGTGCACTTTCAATTCCACTCTATTAACAAGGGAATTTTTTCCAACAACCATTTCATTATTACTCCCTTCAATAGCCTTGCTAGAAAACCTTATAGATCCTTTATTGTGAATCTTCAATTTTCTGCAAAATGGATCTCTCGAATATATGAATCTCAAAAAAGACATAAAATCGTTGCCATATTTTGATTGGTTGCAACGTCGATATGCTTCAACAAACGCTTTATTCATACTCAATTGATTATTTCATCATGTTTATTGGGCTTTCCTTTTATCTTCAAAACGCGCTTTCACTATATTACTATTATAAAACCTCTTTATGAGACCCACAGGCATTCTTCGGATACAATAGCGCACCAAAGGTAAGATTCTTTTTGGGGAGTATTTTCCATACACATATTTTGCACCTTTTGCAAAACTAACATACTCATTTTTAGCCCTTACCTTACCTCTTCGTTTATAAATATCTTCATCTTCTGTAAAAAAAACCATCACCTCTTGTAAATTATAGAATCTACACCCTGCAATTATGGCATCTACCCATAATGCAATATCCTGAGAATTACGAAAACGTTCATTATAAGACAACCCCTTCTCGCGGAACATTGACGAACGCATCATAACAGCCGGATGTGCCAAAGGGCAAACCCATCCAATACTCTTTAGCATCTCTTCATGTGTTTCTTTATATTTCTTTACATATTTTTCCTTCCCTTCAGAATCCACTATACTCAGCAAACCGCCAACAACATCAATGTCCGGGTGCTTATCCAGATAATCAGACTGAAGTTGAAATCTATTTACAGCACAATAATCATCAGAATCTATACGAGCTATATAATCTCCTTTGACATAGCCTATACCTAAGTTCAGCGATTTTGTAAGTCCAAGATTCTCCTTATTTTTATGTATTACAAAGATTTCACCCAATAATTCGCTATACTTACCTATTACCTCATATAGTTCATGGGTAAGTGGGCCATCCTCTATCAATATTATTTGTTGTGGCCTTCGAGTTTGTTCATCCCAAATACTTTTTAAACACCTCTCAAGGCGCGCACCAGATTCTTTTTTATAAACGGATAATAAAACCGAAATACTGCTCATATTCTATCAAATTACCGGGAAAGCATTTATTGAACACCTATTTTTCTTCATATAATACCAGATTCCTAGACTGATTATTAATAAGTGGAATAATCGATTATTCTTATACCCATCATATCTTAGACAAAAACCTGAAGAAATTCTTAGATCCAATAAATAAATACACAAATGCTAATACTCTCTTTCTTAAAACTGGGTAATGCAGCATTCCCTTTATTGCTGATTTTACGTCATACATCCCATGAAATTCCTCATATAGACCGAGGTCTTTCTGTCTAGCGATCAAATAGGCGTAAGTTAATATAACATTATCTGCAAAAGAAATGCTTTTCGGTATTATTCTATTTGAATATAGCATTTCATCTATTCTATTCGACGCGTCAATAGAAGTAGAAAATGTCTTATAAGAAACCGGAGTATTCATTTGTGATAAATCATTCTGACGATAGAAATATCCTTTATAATCAGAACAAACCACCTTATCTTCATATAAAAGGTACTTTGTATAAAACTCAGTATCCTCTGTTCGAATACATCCAACAGTAAAAAAAATGCCATTATTAACTATGATGCTGCGTCTAAACAACATCATCCACAAATTGGGATGTATTATTGCTTCTGTGTATATTAATTTAAGGAAATCCCTCGAATTATACTTTCGTGGTTTGCCCCCATCATCATACCCAAGTTCTTTTTCATTTCTGGTATAGCCACAGATTGCAAAATCTCCATCCTTTGACATTGCAAGCAATGTAGACAAATAATTAGGCGCTATCTTATCGTCTGAATCAACAAAGCAAATATACTCGCCAGATGACTCTTTTATGGCTAGATTACGAGCACTTGAAACGCCATTATTCTTTTTGGAAAAAACCTTAAACCGATTATCCTTATCTGCATAGAAAGAACATATTGATAAACTATTATCCGTTGAGCCATCATCAACGCATAGAACCTCAAAATCCGTATAGTCCTGTTGATATATTGAATTCAAACAATCATTTAAGAAAGCAGAAGCATTATATACTGGAACAACTATTGATACCATCTGTTACTCCTTATTAAAAACATATTCTCTTTACTGGTGAGTTCCATGGGCTACCCATTTAGATAATATTCTATTCATTTCCTGGAAGTCATTAGGGATCTGAACATTGTCTTTATTATTATGCAACTCCTTAAATGATAACGTGAACGCCTCTATACTTTCCCCCCAAAAAGCCTCTGCCCATTTTTCCCCTTTATACTCATTCTTTATTGCCTTCCCAATCATTAAAACCTTGGGTTCCTTTCCATAGATTAGTTTGGGGGAGAAAACGGCGGTTGAAATATTTGAAATTAAAACCACTCTTTCAATATGCTCGTAATCTGCAGCGATAATATCCTCCCAAGAAACGCCAACATTTCCATCAATGATGAATGATTTATTGCTATACTTGTTCTGGGGAGAACGGGGATGCATCCTTATTATCAGTTTCTCATATGGAATAACCTCTGCTAACTTTTCAATAATCTCAGCCTCATTAATGCCTTCAAAAACTGTTTGCCTAAAATCATTTTCAAAGTAAATAGCATCACATAGGTAAGGTTTTATTCTTGATGATGGAATAATAGTACCCAAATAACAAATATCATCTGCTGTAACATCTCCGATTTTTACTCTTTCTAAGTTATTATGTAGATTGCCACACATCTTAGGCTGATATACAAATATCTTTTTCGCATAATCTGCTTCATATTTGTATCCAAGTAATCGATACATCTTACGGATTCCATTATATATTGCGTATATCTCATTGGCGTATACACCTATTCCTTCCTCATAAAAATGAATATTTAAACCCGGGTTTGTTTTTGAAAGTTTCGTAAATAACCATGTGGAAGCTCTTCCCACCCATGTCGTAAACAACTCGTTATACTGCTTACACGAAGCCTGTTTTATTACCTTTCGATGACTTCTCTTGGTAAACAAATGATCCCATAAAATACCTATTCGGCTTGACTTTGTACATAAGTTATCTAAATAATACACATCCTCAATAACATCAAGTCTCTTATAGTTGTTAATAACAGGATGCATATCACACGCAATATTCAAAACAAACAAGTCGCATTTCTCATCAGGAAAGAAATGTCGCATGATAATTATTGCGTTAAATAATTGAAGTGGGGTCGCCACAATAATTGCTTTCATTTTTCTCCTATTTTTTTCATCAATAAACTTGCCTGCAACATACAATCTTCCATAGAGCAATAGGTCCATGCCCCATACCTTCCAATTGAATATACATTGTTTTCGCCAAGCTCCTTCATTGTTTCTTTAATCCACCTATCTCCTTTCTCGGTAATATGAACATAGCCCGGGTTAATTAAGAGTGATTCGTATGCAACTACTTCTTGATCTGAGACCACATTACACTTCTTTAAATCGGAAAGTGTTTTTGTATAACAATCATTTATAATTGACTGAGTTATCTCTTTCTTATCGTCAAAGCCTATCTCTACATAAATACTTCCTTTCTCTTCTGAAAGAATGTTGTTATAGAATCCCACACGATAGAAAATAAATTGTGGATCAGGATAATATATCCAATGAGTTTCTTTGACTTCTAGAGCCTTGTTAAAACCTATATTAAATACTAACACTTGGTTATAAGATAATAAATTGTCTTTATCTTCAATACCACACAACTTTATAAATTGATTGAAAGGTATCGTATTAATCAGGTGTTTATAAAACACCTTTTCGCCATTTGATATGGTTGCACAGTGATTAGCTACTTCTATTTCAAGAACTTTACAATTAAGAAAGACATTGTTATAATTTACTGCATCCTTAAGTATATTAATAAAATATTGGGCACCCTTTTTAGGGTAATCAAATGTCGAATTATAAGAAGTGCTGTCCTGAAAACGCATGTTCTTCATGACATCATCAAAGTTGGCATAAGGGAAAAAACGCCCCATTGCATTAACATCAAGTGTCTTCAAAGAACATGCATACAACTTTTCATTATATGGTTTAAGGAATTTATTTGTTATACTCCTACCAAATTTAGCATATAGCATCCCTTCAAAATCAGAATAATCATTTGACTCTGATTTGAAATACAAGTCATATAGACAGTCAATAAACTCATCTTTAGGTAATTGATGTATATTCTTCTGGAACGGGAAATCAACATATTGGCCCTTATAAAAAATTTTAGTATTTTTTACACATTTGACCATGTCGGATTCACGGATTCTCGCTTCAAAAAACTGTTTTAATTCTGCATTGTTAAAGTGGAAGAAATGACCAGCATAATCCCATACATAATCATTATGATAATGCGTGCGACATAGTCCTCCCAAACTGTCGTCCTTTTCAACTAATAAATACGAGGAGCCTTTCAGACCCCTTACTATGCTCAATGCAGAAATCCCTCCTCCTACTATAAGGTAATCAACATTCTTCATCTGTAATGATATTATATCGGTAATTCTTATTTTATATTATTCAATAATTTTTTAACTAATGGATATCGATTCATCATTTTAAATAGGAAAACACGTTTTCTACAATCTGAAACGACACGGGGATAATTCTTTTTAATCCTTTCATAATAATCATCCCCTTTTTGTTTCCCTTCTATAGGATCATTAAAATACGTATAAAATACCCTGAGAATTATTTTAGCGAGACCCGATAACCGATGATCTACATATTTCTGATTCAAACTATGCAATTGCTTACCATCTGTTTTCTCATAGATGTTTTCAAAAACTCTAATATGATGATCTATTTTATTTATTACATTCTCATTAGAAACACTTTGTTGAGGATTTCCAAGTCTATAATGGTAATATCCCTTACTGAAGAAGCAAATCGTTTTTACATAAGCAAAAGGGATTGTACAAAACTCATTATCAACATAATAGGTATTATGCTGCATCTTGAAACCGATTTTCCTTAAGAAAGAGGTTTTATAGCAGATATCAGTCATCGGGAAGCGGTATCGTTTATTCCACACATAGTCCATCCCACAAACAAAACCACGCTCTTCATTATATGAGTTATAAACATGTTTGTCCACATCCATATAATCACGGTAATGACCAGTGATAATTACATCTTCATCTTTATCATTCAAAAAAACAAGTAATTCGTCAATAGCATCAGGCTCCACCCAATCATCTCCATCAAGGACCGAGAAATACTTACCTGTAGCCTTTTCCAAGGCAGCATTTACTGTTGAACCATGCCCCCCGTTTTCTTTTGAGATTATAACAAGGTTCCCGGAAAACTTTGATACATATCCTAATGCTATCTCTTCTGTATTATCCTTTGACCCGTCATTCACTACTATTACTTCCATCATATCAACATTCTTGCAGACCAAAAGGGAATCTAAGGTCTCACCTAAGAATTGTGACACATTATAACTTGGAATAGCAATAGTTAAGCTTTTCTTTTCCATTCTTATTTGTTCTTAATATTGAGTAATAAAAAATTATATTCATAAAAAACGAGAAGCATAAGTCTTCCGTATTCAACATGATAAGTATCACACCAAACATGATAAAAGCAGGAAGAATCTTATTTCCTAGAAACATTTTTGAGAACTTCCACTGAAGAACTAATCTAATTAGTCCAAGGTATAGACCCATAGAAGCAAACTCTCTAAAGGTGGTAGATGATGCTCCGGAATAATTTACACCCAACTTCATATATAATGCCTGTACTTGATTATATGCAGATGTCAATCCAACACCAAAAAAGGGATCTTGCAAGAACATCTCCAAGTACAATTTACTATCCAACATCCTTACCTCTGTCGTTTTCCCACCATCAATGATCTTTCCAAATACAACGGCAAATACATATTCATTTGACAACAACAAGAAAACTCCTATAGCAATACCTACTAGTATTAATACAACTTTAAAATTCAAAGCTCTAAACCTGCTGAGGAGGAAAGCGAGCATAATCAACATAAAACACGCATAGCCTGTTGTTGAAAAGGTAGAGATTAATGCCGTCAGAAATATAATTAGTTGAATTATTGATGCTTCTTTTTTGAAAAGCAGTATATATGCTAAACAAAAATTTAAATAAATATGATACACACCCGGTTCCCAAAAAGGACCAAAATTGCGATACCATAATGGTCGATGTGTCGGCACCGCTGTTATACCTAGCGTATAATACTGATTTTCGCCAGTCTGTGGGAACCCCGACCATAAGTCCAAGCCGGAAAAAGTCATTACCCAAACAACAATAGAAACAATTGCAACAACTAGCATCACCTTTACAAATGCCTCAATAAAATCATGAAAGCAAATCATTGAAGCAAATGCGAAACTGCCAAGAAGTAAAAGGATTTTATACTCATAGCCCATAGAGAAATCCATATTTACTAATTGAGATAGTAAAATAGTCACAATGGGTATATATAGAAATACTATTTTATTATTGCCTTTAGACATGCAAACTCGGCATCTTGGTTTACAATTATACCAACCCCATGCCAACAAACATATCAACATTAATAATATCGTCTTTATGTTTGGGCTAATAGGTAACACGACTGCATCTGTAACAAATACAGCGAGTAATGCTAAGTAGTATTTTTTCATGCCGAGTAGTTTTGCTTACTCCTGTTTCTTTAACAACGCTAAACCGTGTAATAGCATAGCATAATAAATCAGATGAACCAAAGAGTCGTCCGTTGGGGTATGTGTAACATCAACAAAACTCCCTAGATAAGCTTCGTCTGTTTTTATCATATCAATCACA
>AUXO012169248.1_pt1 | contig 10243 bp, 9 predicted proteins | sample 768731 | NCBI WGS metagenome assembly AUXO01 (sample SAMN02715735, study PRJNA202380) | gut metagenome | biome: sheep rumen | host: Ovis aries | place: New Zealand: Palmerston North | reverse complement strand
GATATTGATATTGATATTAAAGTGAATAGTTTAGATAAAAACAAATTGCTTGAAATGTTTTTCTTAAGTATTTAAAGTATAAACTTTACATATAAATAGTAAAATTATTATGTAGATAATAATTAAATAAAGTATAATTAAATTACAAGGAAGTGATATAAATGTTAATTCTTGCTAAAAGTATATTAGGATTAATGTTAAGTTTTTTTGTATCTGTAATATTTGGATATTTTTTAATTCCAACTTTAAAAAAATTAAAATGTGGTCAAACAATAAGTGTTTTTACTGCATTTAGGCATTCAAGTAAGCAAGGGACACCTACTATAGGTGGATTAATATTTATAATTCCAACATTAGTTACTATGTTGTTTTTATATCTAAGAGGAAGTTTAGAAATATCTCACAGCTTATTAATAGTATTGTTTGTATTTATATCATATGGTCTACTTGGCTTTGTTGATGATTATTTAAAAATAAAAGAAAAAAATAATGCTGGATTAACCATTACTCAAAAATTAATTATTCAAGTTTTAATAGCATTAGTATTCTTCTTTATATATATGAAGGGTGGAGGAGATACTTATTTAAGAATTACTTCACTTGGAATTAATGTTGATCTTAAATGGTTTTATGGAATATTTATTTTATTCTTATTAGTAGGATCATCAAATGCAGTTAATTTAACTGATGGATTGGATGGACTTGCTGGTGGCCTTTCATTAATAGCGTTCTTATGTTTTGGTATTATTTGTTGGGGAACAACATGGGTTGCTGCCAATCAAGAAATGGCTATTTTCTGTTTTATATTAGTGGGTTCATTATTAGGATTTTTAGTTTATAATACTCATCCTGCAAAAGTATTTATGGGAGATACAGGATCACTTGCATTAGGTGCTTCTCTAGCTGCTATTGCAATACTTTCAAAGCATGAATTATCACTTGCAGTAATAGGTGGTGTATTTGTAGTTGAGGCACTATCATCAATAATACAAATAACAGCTATTAAAAAATTTAATAGAAAAGTATTCTTAATGGCACCAATTCATCATCATTTTGAAAAACTTGGTTGGGAAGAAACAGATATAGTAAAAATGTTTTTGATAGTTGGATTTATGCTTGGTATGATTGCTGTATACTACGGAGTTTGGATGTAGTTAATAATTCATTAAATAAATGGGGGTTGATTAATGAATAAGAAAATATTTTTAACTACGATTATATTATCTATAATCGGTTGTATTATGATTTATTCAAGCAGTTATGTTTGGTCGACATTTAAATATGGTAATTCATATAAATATGTAATAAATCAATCAATATTCTTAATAATAGGAATTATATTAATGAAATTATTTTCTAAAATTGATTATAAAATTTACAAAAAATATGCAAATACTTTTTTGGGTATTTGCTTTTTATTATTACTTTTAGTTTTAATACCTGGTATTGGAACTGTTAGAAATGGTAGTAGAAGTTGGTTTGGATTTTTTGGCTTTGGTTTTCAGCCAAGTGAGTTATCAAAAATTGCATTAATTATTTTCACTTCAAAATACTTATCAAATAATGATAAATATAAAAGAAATACATTAAAATTTATTATTCCAATCATGCTAATTATTTTATTATTTTTTGGAGTCATTTTACTAGAACCTGATTTTGGTAGTGGAATGGTTATAGTTTGCTCATTAATAGGAATAATCTTTATATCTGGTTGTGATATATCTATATTTATTAAAATTGGTATATTGGGAATTGTTGGAATAATAATTCTTATTCTGATTGCTCCATACAGATTAGATAGAATAACTTCATTTTTAAATCCATGGTTAGATCCACTTGGAAGTGGATTTCAAATGATACAGAGTTTATATGCAATAGGTCCAGGTGGAATACTTGGGTTTGGTTTTTTAAATTCAAGACAAAAACATTTCTATTTACCTGAGCCTCAAACTGACTTTATATTTTCAATTATTACTGAAGAGTTTGGATTCTTTGGATCAGCTATTTTGTTAAGTTTATTTGCATATTTGTTTTATTCATTAATAAAAAAAGCAGTTAAAACAAATGATTTATTTGGTAAATATTTAATATTTGGTTTTACTTTTCTTTTAATCTTTCAAACATTATTAAATCTATGTGTTGTAGTAGGATTAGTGCCAATAACTGGGGTGACACTTCCATTTATTAGTTATGGTGGGTCTTCATTACTTGTTTCAATGATTAGCATTGGAATAATACTTAATGTTACATGAAAATAATAATTGTGTTATACTAAATATATAGTAGAGGGAATGCATTATGAATATAATGAAAACAAGTAGTTATTTTGTTAACATAGTTGAAAAATCTGATATAAAATATATTAAAAGAAGAATAAGAAGAGGAAAAAAGCCATATGCTAGAACTCTATCTTTTAGAAAAATAAAAAAGATATTATCAAATTCTGATATATTGTATCCTAAATTTTTAAAAATTCATTTTAATTATGTATATGAAGAATATATTAATTCTACTAATGATGTAGAAAACATTTCAAAGGGAGAAATAAATAAGTACTTTTTAAACACTATATATAAGTTAAATAAATTAGATGTATCTAAATATAAGAGATATGTGTCATGGAATAATAACACTGAATTTTTGAAATTTCAAATTGATAATTTTAATAATGCTCTGAAAAAAAGAAAAGAATATGAAAAATTAGATGATGCTAAAAATAGATTAAAAACAATAAATTTAAACATAGACAATAATAGAAAGTTGACATTTATACATGGCGATTTACATTTAAACAATTTAATAGTAAATAATGATAATATTTATTTAATTGATTGGGAAATGGCTACAATTGGTGATTTAGCTTATGAACTCGCTATTCATTTTCTACTGATGAATTATAGCAAACAAGATGAACTTGAATTTGTAAATAAATTATTATTAAAAATAAAATGTGATAAATATAAGTTAATAAATGATATTGAAGAATATAAAAAGTTTGAATTGATTAGAAGAAATATATTACATAATGATGTTAAAAATCATTATCATTAAGTAAAGGAAATGAAAAAATGAATAAGGATTTAGTAATAAATAAAGCAAAGAAGAAATTTAATGGTGAATTACTTGATATTGTTTTAAATCAAATCGATGACTATTTTGAATTAGCAGAATCTAATTATAAAATTGAAACAAAATATAATGTTGGAGATAATGTTGTTTTAAATCAGAACCACTTGCTCCATGGAATTAGAGACAAAGTTAATTTGCTAAAAATTTTTTCAGAAAGAGGAATTGTTAGTAATGATTATTTTGTAGATGAAATATCTAATCATGCATTTATATATAATTCAGCTTTTTGGAATATTGAAAAGGAAATACTTCTTAAAGAATTTATAATAAATTATAGTGGAATGGTTGTAAAATATGATAACACTTGGGAACAAGTCCCATATAAAAAACTTGATGAGTTTGTTGAAAAAATGAGATCATCTAGTGCTTGGATGTGGACAGCAGAATCATCTATGGAAATAAGATTTATGCCAAGCTTAGCTAAAGATAACAATCAAATTGCTTTTATTGTAAATACATCCAATCAAGTAGCCAAAAGAATGCGAGAAAATAGTATTTTCAAAAATAAAAATCTTGATAAATATAAATATTCTTTTATACATGAAAAAGCAGTAAAAGATTTTGAAAATGGATTTAAACTAGACGCATTTGAAAGAGCAGATTATATTATATTTGGTTTTCCCAAAAACTGCATAGAGGGAGTTTTAGTCGGTAGAATAGTTGAAAACAATGAAAATTACTTAATGCAACTAAAAGAATTGTTTCCAAATTCATACATTTGTAATTTGGACGGTAAGGTTATTTGTTTATAAAAAAATAATAAGATTTTAGATATTTAATTAATTGACAATTTCAATAAATATATATAAAATTAATTTTAGATAATAGGTGTGGTTTTATGAGTAAAGGAATTATTATTTATTTAGTAGCTATTTTTATTGTATCTTATATAGTTTTCTTATTAGTAAATAAAAAATACAAATTTAATAAACTATTCTTAGCATTGTATTCATTGTTATTAACTTTATTTGGTGCTTTATCCACAATGATACTTGCTTATATTGAAATGGGTAGATTTGGTGGAACTTCTTATTTTGGTGCAGTATTTTTGCTACCAGTATTTTTGTTAATGTTTTCTTATTTTTTTAAATTAAAAAAAACTTCTTATCTATTTGATTTAATGTCATTAATGGGAAGTATTACTCTAGTAATAATGAAAATAAGATGTTTTATTGAAGGATGTTGTGCTGGAAGAATATTATTCTATTTTAAGGATTCTAGTCCATTTATATTTCCCAGTCAAATAGCGGAAGGAGTTAATGGATTAATTATATTGGCAATATTACTGGTATTAATATTCAAAAACAAATATAAAGGCAAATTATATTTTATATTTATGCTTATATATGGAATAACAAGATTTATACTTAGTTTCTTTAGACACTATAAACCAGTATTTTTAAATCTAGCAATGGGGCATATATGGAGTATATGTTCTATAGTAATTGCCACATATGTGTTATATTGTTATAAAGAACTTGAAAATAAGGAGAAAAAGTAATTATTAATAGTATGAAAGAATATGAAAGCGAATTATATAAAACTGGTATTAATTTAATTGCTGGAGTGGATGAAGTTGGACGAGGACCATTAGTTGGCCCAGTTGTGTGTGCTGCGGTTATTCTTCCTAAAGATTTCTTTGATGAAAGAATTAACGATTCTAAAAAGCTTACTGAAAAGAAAAGAGAATTACTGTATGATGTTATTTATGAAAATGCTATTTCAGTTGGTATTGGAATGTGTACTAATGAAGAAATTGATGAAATAAACATATTAGAAGCAACTAAAAAGGCAATGAAAGAAGCAATTAATAATTTAAGTGTTAAACCAGAACATGTATTAATAGATGCAGTTAAATTAGATATTGATATTCCTAGTACATCTATTATTAAAGGTGATGCTAAAAGCGAATCTATCGCAGCAGCATCTATCATTGCAAAAGTAACAAGAGATAGAATGCTTGTTGAACTTGATAAATTACATCCTGAATATGATTTTAAGCATAATAAAGGATATGGAACTAAAAAACATATTGAAGCAATATACAAATATGGTGTGTTAAAAGAGCATAGAAAAACATTCGCACCTATAAGTGAAATGACAAAAGTATCATAACTTTTGTTTTTTATTGATTTTTTTAAAAAATTATAATATCATTGTTATAGAAGGTAGAAGAGAAAGGGACATATAAAATATTAAATATTATATTTTAATGTCTCTTTTTAGGAGGGTTAAAAATGGCTAAAAATAACAAAAAAATCAAATTCAATTTATTAGATGAAGCAGAAAGCTTAGAAGAAATAACTAAACCAACTGAATTGGTTGAAATAACTGAAGAAAATTTAAAAGAATTTGCAGATCAATTACAATTTGATACTCTTGCTAGTGAGTGTACTTTAGAAGATTTAGCCGCTTCTTACGGAGTAAGTAAGAGTGATATGTTTATTCTAATTCATGAACTTAAGAGAAGAGGCAACAATGTAGTTACAATGAATACTTCTGTTGCTGTAGAAGATGAAGAAGGTAATGAAATAAGAAAAGATATTACTTTAATTAGAAATTTTGGCCATAAAAAACTTATAGATGATTTATCATATGAAATAATCGATAATGATCCTAAAACTAGAATTATGATTATTTCAGACACAAGATTTGGTAGTATTTATCAACAAACTGCTATATTGAATGATATGTATCAAAAAGCAAAAGAAATGGGAGTAAAGTATGTATTCTTAACTGGAGATGTAGTTGAAGGTATATATAAAGGTGCTAAAAGCATATACAATACAACTCTTCATAAATATGGATACTATGATCAGGCAGAGTATGTTGCGTCATTATTTCCTAGAGTTGAAGGAATAACTACTTACTTTATAACTGGGGAACATGATTTATCATTCTTAAAATCTGATTCAATTGACATAGGTCATGAAATTGCAAGAAGAAGAGAAGATATGGTATATCTAGGACCTAGACGTAGAAAAGTAAATATTACTACTGAAGATAAAAAAGGAAGCATATCTTTCTACTTACAGCATGCTAAAGGAAACGTTCCTTATACAGTATCATATAAGCCACAACAGAAGATAGCATCACTAAGAAATGAAGATAAAACAAATATATTAGTTACTTCTCACTTTGGAGCTTGTGATTCATTCTTAAGACGTGGAGTACGTTCTTATCAAGTTCCTACGGTAGTTGCAACAACTGATGAAATGAAAGATGCAACAACACCTGTATATAATACAGTTGGTGCTTGGATGATAACATTAAATAAAGATAAAAAAGGTAATTTGACTAATACAAGTCAAATGTGGATACCTTATTATAATACTGTACTTGATGATTATAAAACAGCAAAACAATTATATGTTACTGATAATAAACAGGTATATATCGGTAAACAGTTCGATAGAGAGCATATCGATAATGTATTTAATATTATTAAAAATGGTCAAAGTTTAGAAGAAATTCTTACTAAATTAAATACAACAGAATTAAAATTTGGTGGTTTATTAGAAGAATTTAAAACTAAAGGATATGATATTGATATAGTTGATTTTAGTGGCGAAAAATTCATTATAAAAAAGAAAAATAGAGTTAAAAACAATGTTAAACCAAATTTAAAAGATTTGACAAGAATAAGACAAGTATGGGTTGCCGACTCACATTTATGTAATGAAGCACAACAATTAAATATGTTAAATCAAGTATATAAAGAAGCACACGATAAAGGCTATAATACTGTTCTTCACTTTGGAGATATGTCTGATGGAGATTATCAAAATAGAGGGGAACATAGATATGAATTATTCAGATTAGGAGAATCTAGACAAGCAGACTATATTGTTGAAAATTATCCATATGTTGAAGGAATAGATACATACTTTATAACTGGAAATCATGATGAAACTCATGAGAAAAATGGTGGGGCTAACATTGGTAAAGACATTGAACTTAGACGTAGAGAAATTAATCATCAACTTGGAAGAAGAGAAACTTCTGATTTACACTTTATAGGTAATGAAAGAGCATATTTCCATCCTGATGAAAGTCCTAAGAACACAACTGAAATGTATCACTCTGGTGGTGGATGCGCATCAAGCTTATCTTATAGAGCACAAAAATATATAGATAAGATGGAACCGGGAAGTAAACCTAATGCTATTGGTATGGGACATTTCCATCAAAGCCACTTTATGTCATACAGAAATGTAATAGCTCTATTAGTGCCATGTTTAACTGCTAAAAGTCCATTCGCGGTAAGACAAGGATTAGAAAACACAATGGGTGCTTACTTTATTGATATGTATGTTAATAAAGATGGTGATATCGAAATGTTTGAATTTGAAGAGAAACGCTTCACACAAAATGATGTTAAAAAGAATGATTTCTTGAGAACAAAACAATTGGTATTAAAATAATTGTTAGGAGATAAATATATGGAAAAAAATAAAAAGGATAAAATAGTATTATTGATAGTTATTATTGGATTAATACTTGTAGGTATATTTATTTATTTTATGTTCTTTAATGAAAAGAATTATGAAGAGTGGAATGATATTAGTGAATCAAAATATTCAATAAATATTTATGAATATGATAATATGCTATACTTTGATTCCGTAATTGGAGAAGAAGAAAAGAATAAAGGATATATTAAATATACTTATTATTGTAAAAACGAAAATTGTAATGGATATCATATTATAGATGAAGCTCCTTTTGCAATAATTAAAGATGGAAGATATTATGTAATTTATAATTATAATGATAATAAATTTAGATATTTAAATATTAAAAACGAATTAAAAAATGCGGATATACTTTATTATAACAATAATATTTATGGATTAGTTACAGCTGATAGTGATAATAAATATAAACTATATTCATTAAATACAAATACTTTTGTTACTGAAAATAAATATATTGATTATGAGAATAATAGTGCTGCATTTATTGATAATAAATTTATTGGCATATACAACCCAGTACAAGAGGATGCCAGTTATGATATAGTAGATTTAACCAATGGTAGTGTTATATCTACTATAAATGGAGCATATACAAGTACTATTAAAATGGTTTCAAAAGGAAATAATAATGTATTCTATCTTATTCCTAGAGTTGTAGGTGATTATGATAGTATTGCATATGATTTATATAATAGTTCATTTAATTTGATAAAAACAACTAATTATGGTTTTTTAGAAATATTAAACGATAATGCAGTAATTAAAACATCTAAAAATGAATTTGCCACTATCGATTCAAATGGATCAGTTGTTAGAAAAAGTAATAATTATCAAGATATAATTATGTTGTGCAAAGATTATGTTTTTGTAGTAGACAATGATAATTACATAAAGATAGTTGATTATAATGATAAATTTATAAGTAGAATAACTGAATATGTAAATAGTTATTATTTTCATACTGAACTTTCAGGATGGAATACAAAAGATGGAAAAGATGTATTATATCTAGTAATTGAAGATACTGATTTAATGGATGATGAAATTGGAAAAAGTATAGAATATTATTATAATCCAAGCACAAAAATTGTTGATAAAAATGTATTAGATGGAGTTAATGGGTATGAAAAACCTATTATATATTTATATCCAACTACTGATAATACAGAAGTAACTATTGAATTTGAAAAACCATATTTATTAACAACAACTTATCCAAAATATATTAATAGATGGAATGTAATAGCTAATAAAAATGGTGATTTACATGATTCAAATAATAAATATTATTATGGATTATATTTTGAAGAAAAGAATACTAATGATATAAATTTTAAAGAAGGATTCTATGTCACTAAAGAAAATGCAATAGAATTCTTAGAAGAAAAGTTATCAATAATAGGACTTAATGACAAAGAAAAAAATGAATTCATTATGTATTGGTTACCAATTCTTGAAAAAAATGAGAAGAATTTAGTATATTTTGAATTAACTTCTTCAAGAGAAAAATATAATAAATTGAAAGTAACTCCTAAACCAGATTCAATATTAAGATTTTCTATTCATATTAAAAAAGTGGATAAGAAAGTAAATATTAATGAGCAAGTATTAGAAAAATTTAATAGAGTAGGATTTACTTTAGTTGAGTGGGGAGGAGTAAATCATAAATAATATTGAAAATATAGTATTATTGTGATATTATTTCTATAGAAAGCGATGATGTGTGTGGAAAACACTAGGCTATTAATAATGAGTGATTCTTCTAGAATAAGTAGGGTGGAACCGTCCTAATGGACTCCTACATATTTTAGGAGTTTTTCTTTTAAAGGAGGAAAATTATGCAAATAGTTGGAAAAACATATTTAAATAATGGTAATTATATGTGTATTGCTGTTAATCCTAATATAATTATTGTTAGAGGGGATGGCACATTTATAGAAAGTAAAGAAGGTAATAAGTTTACAGACAATTTAAATGACAAAACAGATAATGAAATAGTACGTGATGTTGTAGATTACTTTTTAAATAATAATAAACTAGCATATATATCAAATGAATCAGCTATTGGAATTGATGGAAAAAAACTTATATATAGAAATATTTGTGATCCAGTAGTATTAAAAAGGATAGTTGATAAATATTTACAAGATAGATTTGAGTTTACTAAAAATAATGAGTTAAGTAGATGTACTATAGACATTTCTAATACAAGTTCGGGCTATGATTCTGAGGGTAAATATGTTTTAGCGGCGACAGAAGATTCAGTTCATAAATTTAGATTATGCGGTAGTGAACTTAAATTCATAAATGATTTACTAAATGAGATGTATGCCGATGAAATAGTATGCTTAAGATTAGATAATAAAAGATTTGAAATATCTGCATTATATAATGAACAAAAAGTAATAAAATTTGGTGAAACATTCGATTATAATTATTTAGATGACTTATGTACTTTAGTAAGTAATCATAATCAAGAATTATCTGATAGAATGACACTATCTATGAAGAAAAGAGAGGGTAAAAATGAAAAATGAAATAAGTATGGAAGAATTAACTAATTTTTGTAAGCAATATGGTTTTATATTCCAAGGAAGTGAAATATATGGAGGACTTGCTAATACATGGGATTATGG
>AUXO011348349.1_pt1 | contig 10243 bp, 10 predicted proteins | sample 768731 | NCBI WGS metagenome assembly AUXO01 (sample SAMN02715735, study PRJNA202380) | gut metagenome | biome: sheep rumen | host: Ovis aries | place: New Zealand: Palmerston North | reverse complement strand
CCATCAACTGCCTCATCTGTTTCAAAACCTTCGAATTCCGCGTATTTGCGGATCATCTCTCTGATCTTTGCTTCATCATCTGTAATCAGTATTCTTGTCATAATTTGTCCTCCTGCAGTAACATTACGCTTCGAATATGAACTTTATGTGAATGCTGTCTTAAAGTTTTTCGATAAGATCAGCTGCTTCTTTCAATTCCGGTACTTCCAGATCTTCGATCGTACCGTTGTCGGATGCTTCCGCATGTGCTGATCTCAGCGGTACCTGAGCCAGTACGGGCAGTCCTGTTTTTTCTGATACTTCCGCGATGTGTGATTTGCCGAAGACATACATCTTCTCACCGCATTTATCGCACTCAACATAGCTCATGTTCTCGACCAGGCCGAGTACGTTGATGTTCATCATCTTTGCCATATTGACCGCTTTTTCAACGACCATGGATACAAGATCCTGAGGGCTTGTTACGACAATGATGCCGTCCAGGGGAATGCTCTGGAACATTGTCAGCGGTACATCGCTTGTTCCCGGAGGCATATCGATGAACATGAAATCGACATCATCCCAGAATACTTCCTGATAGAACTGTTTGAGGATGCCGGCAACCATAGGGCCTCTCCAGATGATCGGCTGGTCATCTCTGTCCAGCAGCATGTTTGCTGTGATGATCTGCATTCCGTTTTCCGTGACGTACGGATAGATCAGCTGTCCGTCGCTTGTAGCTTTTTCATTGATCCCGAACGCTTTTCCCATGCTGGGACCTGTAATATCTCCGTCCAGTACAGCAGCTCTGTAGCCTCTTCTCTGCATTTCAGAAGCCAGTACAGATGTCACGAATGACTTACCGACTCCGCCTTTGCCTGATACAACACCGATGATCTTTTTGATTGACGAACGAGGACTCGGTTCGATCCTGAAACTGTTCGGTCCCTGTCTCTGACCGCAATCAGCTGAGCAGCCTTCGCAGTTATGATTGCAGCTTTCAGGGTTCTGATTTTGACTCATATTTATATCACTCCTTCTGAACTATTCTACCAAAAATGAAAGATCATGCCACATTTGTTTCAATGAATGCAGAAAACCCATTCTGTTTTCGTATCTCATCTGGAACGAAACTGCAGTGTTGGTGATAGAATACTTTTTTGTTGGAGGTAATTATATGGCTGGATTTGTAGTCGTAGGATCTCAGTGGGGAGACGAAGGAAAAGGCAAGATCGTCGACCTGCTCTCATCGCACATGGATATGGTTGTACGCTTCCAGGGCGGCAATAACGCCGGACATACCGTTGTTGTCAACGGCAGGAAGACCGTGCTCCACCTGCTCCCTTCCGGGATACTGAATGAAAACGCGCTTTGCGTGATCGCTGCCGGCGTCGTCGTCAATCCGTTCATTCTGCTCTCGGAGATCGATACATTGGCAGAGCAGGGACTTTCCTGCAGCCACCTCAGAATATCCGATCGCTGTCATCTGCTGATGCCGTATCATGTCCGCCTGGACGAACTGCAGGAGATCCGTGCCGGCAGTCATAAGATCGGTACGACCAAGAACGGTATCGGTCCCTGCTATGCGGACAAATATACTCGTACAGGCATCCGTGTCTGTGATCTGAAGGAATGGGATGTATTTTCCGAAAAACTGAAAACAGCACTTGAATTCAAGAACGAAGAGATCGTGAAGATCTATCACGGTGAACCGTTTGATTATGATGAAATGCTTGCGCAGTTCGCAGCGATCAGAGACAGGATCATTCCGATGATCGTTGACTCGACCGATAAGATCAACAAAGCACTGGACAGCGGCAAAAATGTCCTGTTTGAAGGTGCACAGGCGAATATGCTTGATATCAATTACGGCACATATCCGTATGTAACAAGTTCATCGCCGACTGCGGCCGGTGTTTGTGAAGGTGCCGGCGTATCACCGAGAAAACTTGATAAGATCATCGGCATCGTCAAAGCCTATTCCACCCGTGTCGGGGAAGGTCCGTTTGTAACGGAACTGCTGAATGAGACCGGCGAACTGATCCGTGAGCGCGGCGGTGAATACGGTGCGACAACAGGACGTCCAAGAAGATGCGGCTGGCTGGATCTGCCGGTCGTCAGACAGGCTGTTGTGATCAACGGCCTGAGCGAACTTGCGATCACAAAAACAGATATTCTGTCCGGCTTTGATGAACTGCCTGTATGCACAGGCTATGAGATCAACGGTCACGTGTATGATACCGTACCGGCATCATTGAGAGATCTGGCTGCAGCTAAGCCTGTATATGAGATCCTGCCCGGATGGAAGGAAGATATTTCAGGCGTCCGTACATTTGAAGAACTGCCGCAGAACTGTCAGAACTACATCAGATTCATCGAGCAGTATACAGGTGTTCCTGTATGTCTTGTATCTGTATCACCGGAACGTACCGGAAACATCATCCTCAAAGAACTGATATAAGGTTGAAAGCAGGATCCCCCCTGCTTTTTCAGTGTATTTCCAGATGATCGCTGTCTGACGGATGTTCCATCATGGTGTTGATCCAGGGACCATAGTTGGTCGGCTGGAGTGCTTTCAGCATTCTCTCATAACCCGGATGCTGTCGGATCTTTTCAGCTTCCCTGCCCAGTGTTCCTTCTGACTGTGCCTGCATCAGGATCGCTGCGCATTCCAGACAGTCTTCCATCTCTTCCTCTGCTACGCCGTCTGCTTCAAACATCGATGTGAATGTCGTGCGGAAATTATCGGATGAACGCTGTTCTGCCTCAGCAATAAACGCTTTGAGTTCATCGTCACCATATGTCTGGAAATCGATGGACTTCGTATGATAATGGATGCCTGTTTCATTCATAACAAGATTGCCGTACAGATGAGCTCCGCTCAGCGGCATGGCAGTGATCACCTCATACAGGGAACCGTCACGAAGGATATGCTGAGAGTGCTGGTGCCCGGTCAGACAAAGCTGTACGTCTGCCTTGCGCAGTGTATCAGCCAGATCCTTGTTTGTGATCGTGTAGGAACCGCCGGCATTGCTCAAAACACTGTGATGAGAACAGAACAGGATGCGCCATCCGTTGTCATCTGCTTCTTTCAGCTGTCCTTTCATCCATTTTAAAGTGTCTTTGCTGAAGGATGCGGCTGTATTCCTGCTGTCGGTACAGTCATCCATCGCCAGCATCAGCACCCCTTTTTCCAATACGCTGTAGCTGAGCGATGCTTTGTCACGGCTGTGAATATCGAACAGCGGGAAATAGATCTCTTCATAACCCGCCGGTGACATGTTGTTGAAATCATGGTTGCCTGTCGTCATCACGATCCGGATGCCGGCATCCTTGACCGGCTTCAGCATTTCATACAATGCATGTGCATCATCCGCATTTCCGCTGTTTGTATTGTCTCCGGTAATGATCAGAACATCCGGATGGATATCCAGGACCTCCCTGAAAAATGCTTCGTAGCATTTCCCGGCAGCTGAGATCAGCGGAATGATCGTACTGACAGTACCTTTGTTCTGCGTATAGTGCAGATCGGATACGATCACAGCTTTGAATTCCGTCGTATCTTTCTGTCTCTCAGGTGTGCCGGCGTGTCTTTGCTGAAGGATGCGGCTGTATTCCTGCTGTCGGTACAGTCATCCATCGCCAGCATCAGCACCCCTTTTTCCAATACGCTGTAGCTGAGCGATGCTTTGTCACGGCTGTGAATATCGAACAGCGGGAAATAGATCTCTTCATAACCCGCCGGTGACATGTTGTTGAAATCATGGTTGCCTGTCGTCATCACGATCCGGATGCCGGCATCCTTGACCGGCTTCAGCATTTCATACAATGCATGTGCATCATCCGCATTTCCGCTGTTTGTATTGTCTCCGGTAATGATCAGAACATCCGGATGGATATCCAGGACCTCCCTGAAAAATGCTTCGTAGCATTTCCCGGCAGCTGAGATCAGCGGAATGATCGTACTGACAGTACCTTTGTTCTGCGTATAGTGCAGATCGGATACGATCACAGCTTTGAACTCCATTGTATCTTTCTGTCTCTCAGGTGTGCCGGTACATCCCGACAGGATCAGCAGGAAACCGATCAGAAACAGTTTGAAACTAATTCTTTTCATCCAGTATCAGCTCCATCACTGTCTCCATAGGCTTCATTCCTGCCTTCTCATAAAAAGCGATCGCAGGATCATTGAATGACCAGACATTGAGTGTAATATGATACACATTCATCGTTTTTGCGTATTCCTTGACATACTCAAAGATCTGTCTGCCGACATTCTTTCCGCGTGCATGTTCATCAACACAAAGATCATCGATAAACAATGTACGGATATCAGTCATATTGTTGTTATGAAGACGTCTCTGCATGACGGTAAATGCATAACCGAGCACTTCTCCGTCCTCATCCGCAACGAAGATCGGTGCATTGTCATCTTTGATCATGTCCTTCAGTTCATCAACTGTATATTTTGTAGTATCGGGTATAAACAAGTCAGGCCTGCCCTGCGCATGTATATTCAGCACCTGCACAAGCAGATCAAGTATTTTCGGGATATCCTGTTCCTGAGCTCTGCGTACGATCATATGAAACTTCCTTTCAATGTATAGTATTATAGCAGGGAACAGAATGTGAGGTATGCATTATGATCAGAGGGATCACAACAGAATTGTGTGCCGGAAGTATCCGGGACTGTCTTCTGGCAGAACGGTTTCCGATCGACAGAATCGAACTGAACTGCGCGCTTGAACTGGACGGTCTGACGCCTTCCTTCCATGAATATATGAATGCACGCAGACGCAGTACAAAAAAGATCATCTGCATGGTCAGACCCAGACCTGCCGGTTTTGTCTATCAGGCAGAAGAGATCCGTACGATGTTCGATGATGCACAGATGTTCCTGGAAAATAAGGCAGACGGGATCGTATTCGGCTTTCTGAATCCGAATGATACAGTCGATAAAGCATTGGTGCGTGATATGACGCAGCTAGTTCATTCCTATCAGAAAGAAGCAGTCTTCCATATGGCTTTTGATCTGACTCTGGACCCGTTTGCGGCCATTGAGGCACTGATCAGCTGCGGGACAGACCGTGTTCTGACAAAAGGACATGCCGCAAATGCCCTGGAGGGTATTCCCCTGCTGTCCAACCTGATCGCATTATACGGAGATGATATCCAGATCCTTCCGGGCGGAGGCGTATCTGCAGACAATGCAAAACACATCATTCAGCAGACCGGCGCAAAGCAGATCCATTTTTCCGCCAAGTCAGCATATGAAGACCATGGCAGTTACTATGCCAGTGATGAGCGGAAGATCACTGCGATCTTTGACGCACTGCGGTCATTATGATATCTTCTAGCGCGCTTCAGCGCGTTTTTTTATATGCGGCAGTTTTGGTTTTGTTTCTGTGATGATGATCGCCGCAAAGATCATTGCAAAGCCGATGACCATCGGCAGATCCAGCTGCTCATGGAAAAAGATCATGCCGAATATCACCCCGAATACCGATTCAAGGCTGAGTATCAGTGACGCTTCGGAAGGATCGGTATATTTCTGTCCGATATTCTGAAACAGCAGTGATAACGCCGTGCACGCCAGTGCAAGATACAGCGTTCCGATCAGTGCACTGCCATGCAGCACACGGACGTCAGGTGTTTCAAACAGCAATGTGCCTGCCCATGAAAAGACGGCTGCAGAGATGAACTGCAGAATGGTCAGCAGAACCGGCTCTTTTCCTTTCCCGCAGGCGGAAACAGAGGCGATATGAGAAGCGAACAGGAAGGCGGACAGCACCGCAAGTCCATCCCCTTTGCTCAGCACATATCGATTTCTGAAAACTGCCAGGCATATCCCGCATATGCACAGTACAGCTGCGATCAGATGATGCGCCTCCGGCATCCTGTGTTCTGTAATGATGCACAGGAACGGTACAATGACGCAATAGGATGCGGACAGGAAGGTGCTTTTTCCAGGCATTGCGGTCGTTACGCCGATCGTCTGTGAGCTGTATGCCAGAAAGAGGAAAAAGCCGATCAGAAAGCCGCTTTTTGCATAATCACGGTCGATCAGACGAAGCTTTTTCCTGAACAGGATCATCAGCACAGCTGCTGCAATTGAAAATCTCAGGGCAAGCAGAAAAAGCGGCGGAATCGTATCCGTCGATTGTTTGACGACTGTCAATGAGCTTCCCCATATGATTGCCGTTGTCAGCAAGGCCAGTCTGGCCATTGTGCTTTTTCTGTCCATAAAACTACCTGAACGTATGATCAGAACTGAATCTGTATGATCGATCAAAGAATGCCGACTCTTCTGAATACCTCGTCAACATTTCTGACATGGTACGCTGTGTCAAAGCAGTCATCGATCTCTTCCGGCGTCAGAACTGAGGTAACTTCCGGCAGACTTTCCATCAGCTTCCGGAATGACACATGATTTGTCCACGCATTGATTGCCTGCGGCTGCACCGTATCATATGCCTTTTCACGTGACCATCCCTTTTCAACAAGCTTCAGCATGAACCTCTGTGAGAAGATCACGCCGTCTGTCAGCCAGATGTTCTTTTCCATCTGTTCCGGGTACACAGTCAGGTTCTTCAGGATATTTCCGAATCTGTACAGCATGTAATCGAGCAGTTCCGTCGCATCAGGCGCAATGATCCGTTCGACTGAGGAATGAGAAATATCACGTTCATGCCAGAGCGCAACATCTTCATATGCCGTCATCATGTAGCCTTTCAGTACACGGGCACAGCCGCAGATGTTCTCACTGCCGATCGGATTGCGCTTATGAGGCATCGCGCTGGAGCCCTTCTGTCCTGCACGGAAACGTTCCTCTGCTTCACGCACTTCTGTTCTCTGCAGGTGCCTGATCTCCGTTGCCATCTGTTCCAGGGAAGCACCGATCACAGCCAGTGCTGCAAAATAGAAGGCATGCCTGTCTCTCTGCAGTACCTGTGTGGAGATCGGGGCAGACTGGATGCCGAGCTTTTCGCATACATAATCCTGTACAAACGGCGGAATGTTCGCAAATGTTCCGACTGCACCTGATATCTTGCCTGCTTCCACATCTCTGCGTGCAAGATCAAAGCGGTCCAGGTTGCGCTTCATTTCTTCATACCATAAAGCAAACTTCATGCCGAATGTCGTGATCTCGGCATGCACGCCATGCGTTCTGCCCATACATACGGTATCCTTGTATTTCAATGCATTGGCCTTGAGGATCTCCATGAAGTCCAGGATATCCTGGCGCAGGATCTCATTTGCTTTTTTGAAGCGGACGCCGTTGGCTGTGTCAACGACATCGGTACTGGTCACACCGTAATGGATCCACTTCTTTTCTTCTCCGAGACTCTCCGAGACGCATCTGGTAAACGCGACAACATCATGTCTGGTTTCCTGTTCGATCTCGAGAATGCGTTCCACATTGAACTTCGCATTTCTGCGGATCAGTTCTGCATCTTCCGCCGGTATCTCGCCGAGAATGCTCCAGGCCTCATCGATCAGGATCTCTACTTCAAGCCATGCCTGAAACTTTGCTTCTTCACTCCAGACATCACGCATTGCTTTGCGGGAATAACGTTCGATCATTTTTTCTGCTCCTTTCCGCTGTGATCAGCAGTATCCATGAAAAAAGATACCCGGTCAGGTACCTTATTTGCCAAGTGCTGTTTTGGCTTCTTTTTTTGCACTCTCCAGATCATCGCAGACAATGAGGATCAGTGTCTTGCCGTTGTCATCAATGACAGCGTTATCGATCTTAAATACCTCATCCGGATTATAATTCTGGTTCTGAAGTTTCGTTGTTTCCAGATATGTGCGTACAGACTTCTTTGCAGAGTCCATGTTTTCCGTCTCAAATACGCCGACTACATCTGCAGTCTGGTCATTTGCCAGATACAGGCTGGATGACTTTACAGCGCCGTCTTCAAAGAAGAACAGTCCGTTGATCTGACTCTCATCCATAGCATCCATTTTTTCTGTCAGTTTCAGATTCTTGACGATCTTTTCGCCTGTTGTTGTCGGACTGGCAGAGGAACCTCCTCCGCTGCATCCTGCAAGCAGCAGGATCGCTGCCAGACTACTCACAAATTTCCTGAACATATTTCTCTCTCCTTACAACATGATATCCAAGATATTCTTCAAATGCCTGGGCACCCGGCACATTGAAGTGCAGGCCGTCCCATACATATTCATCTATCACTGTACCCGCTTCATCGTCAAGTCCTTCATCCGGATTGACAAAGTAGATATGATTCTTCTTAGCGATCTCTGAGATCGTCGTATTCAGATTGGTCAGATGCTCGCTGAGTCCCGGCTCCGGCAGACCGTCGATCTTATCCGGATGGTATGACAGGATCAGGTAGATGCTGCGTGTCGGGTGGTCCTTCATCAGCATGCTCACGATCTCCTGCAGTTTCTCACCGAAGGCGTCAAAGTTCGGATTGCGGATCTCATTGATGCCGAACAGCAGATAGATATTCTCCTTGTCTGTCTCTTCAAGGATGTCCATCAGTGTCTTTCCGTCATCCCTGCCGTCGACCGGCATATTGCCGATCCTCATCAGGTTCAGCGAAGTAACGTATTCCACCTGGGCATTGTCATGCGTTCCATAGAGCGCGATCGAACCCATACGGGAATCTCCTGCAAACAGTGCTGTATCATACCATTCATCATTGACCATGTCCGCATAACCGGCCGGCTGCGAATAATCATATTTGTCGATATAGCGGCATGCATATGTCACCGGCTCCGGCGTTGCGCTTGGATCTTCCTTCTCCGGTGCCGAGCATCCGCACAGCACAGCTGCGCCGATGCATAATATCATCAGTTTTCTCATTGCTCAAACAGCTCATCACTTTCTTCATTTTCAAACTGCGGAAGCGCAGGCAGTTCATCCAGGCTCAGCAGCTTGAAAGAGTCCATGAACTCATCTGTGACTTCATACAGGATCGGGCGTCCCGGTGCATCAGAACGGCCTGATACTCTGATCAGATCCCTGGCTTCCAGTTTTCTCAGCATCATATCCGCACCGACGCCTCTGATCTCTTCGATCTCAACACGGGTGATCGGCTGCTTATAGGCAATGATCGCCAGTGTTTCAAGGGCAGCCTGCGATAAGGTCGATGTTTTCGACAGCTGGAATAATTTCTTGGCATACGGATGCACGACAGCTTTTGAGAGGAAACGGTATATTCCTCCGTAATTGGCGATCTCGATTCCGTACTTGTCATCCAGGTATTTGACCTGAAGATCATCCATCAGCTGCTTCACGCGTTCTTCCGGGATCTCCAGGCTTCTGGCAGCCTGCTGGACTGTCAGCCCTTCGTCTCCGACAATAAACAGCAGTCCTTCCAGGATCGCTTCGGCCATGCCTGTTTCAATATATCCTTCCGGATACAGTGCCTTTGCCAGCTCGGGATCCTGCAGCTGGACTGGCTTCTGTTCCGTTACGCTCTTCAGATTGATCTCTTTCTTTTCTTCATCCATTGCTAGTACCTATACCTCTGGAAAACCAGATCGTTTCATCTTCATCGATCGTAAAAGCGAGAATATGCTGGCGGGCAAGATCAAGTACAGCCAGGAATGTCGCAATAAACATCGGCAGATCATGGCAGTCATCCAGCAGTGCCTCAAACCGGAATGTCTGGCCCAGACGGTCAAGCTTGGCGCGTACCTCCAGTTCCCGGTCTTCCATGGATATCTCACGGGCAGTGTACTTCGTTTCGATCGGTCTGGCAAGACGCAGACGCATCATGCATTTGCGCATAGCCTTGAACAGATCATTCGGATTGCCTTCATAATGCAGGTCATCCGTACTGTTGATCCATTGATCCGCTTCCTGCGACAGAGGCTTTGACATCATCTTCTGACGCTGTTCATACAGTTCATTGAGCTGTGAGCTGACTTCCTTGAACTGCTGATATTCAAGCAGGCGCCTGATCAGACGTTCCTTCGGATCTTCTTCATACTCATCGTTCAGCTCACTGTCATCCTTTGGCAGCAGACGTTTGGATTTATATTCGATCAGATCAGCAAGTTCCACAAGATACTCGCTTGCGATCTCAAGATGCAGCTCTTTCATGGCGTTCAGGTAGCCGATATACTGGTCTGTCAGAACATTGACATCCAGATCAAATAAGTCAAGCTGTTTCTCTTTGATCAGATGCAGCATCAGATCAAGCGGACCTTCAAACTGTTCGATCGTGACTTTAAATTCTTCCATACGAAGAAGATTATAACAAAAACCATGCCGTTCCTCCATAGGACG
>AUXO010836668.1_pt1 | contig 10243 bp, 7 predicted proteins | sample 768731 | NCBI WGS metagenome assembly AUXO01 (sample SAMN02715735, study PRJNA202380) | gut metagenome | biome: sheep rumen | host: Ovis aries | place: New Zealand: Palmerston North | reverse complement strand
CTTTGAATAAGCCATAAAGGAAATCAGTTGAATTTTTTATGTTAGTATATTGCTGAAGATCAGTTTATACAGAGGTGATTTATGGAAATTGATATTCTGAGAGCTTTTCTATATATTGCTGAAGGGCACACATTTTTAGATGCTGCATTTGAATTCAACTCATCCCAGGCTACTATATCAAGGGGGATCAGTCAGCTTGAACTGGAGCTTGGAGTCCCGCTGTTAAGCCGTAAAAAACGAACCTGCGAATTAACAAATGAAGGCAGATACTTCAGCGAGGATGTAAAGAGAATTCTTGCGGATTATGATCAGGCGGTAAATCGCGTAAAGGCATGGAGTCATCATGAATTTATTACGCTTTCTTCTTTTCCGACTATTAATGTCTTCGGACTTCGCGAAATGCTTTTGAAGTTTGAAGAGAGCCAGCATCTGGAAGGAATCATTCAGGTTTATTCCTATCCGGATCATGATTCCGCAGAACGGGCATTGATTGAAGGACAGCTGGTTTTTGAAATTGTTCATATTCCCAGAGTCAGAGACGGAATGAATGTAACGTATCTCTGTGATGACCCTCTTTGCGTTGTTTTGCCCAGGAATCACCCGCTTGCACAGCTTGAGAATATTCCATACAGTGCACTGGCAAATGAGACTGTCTATGTGGGTAGGTATTCTTACGGCTATCTGATCAAAATCAGTACTGCTTCTGATGTGTTTCCGGAATTCAAACGATTCCGGCCGCCCTTTGAGGATCACATCGGAATTATTTCCGGTATTGAAAACAATCACGGCATGGCAATATTTTTCAGCAGTGAGCTGGAAAAACTGAATACCGGAAAAGTGGCAGTCAGAAAACTGACAGGTGTTACAGAATTGCCGTTATGTATCATGTGGCCCAAAGACTTTCAGCTTAACGCAATTCAGGAAGAGTTCCGTAAGTATCTGGTGAAGGAATTCCGAACAGCTCAGATGAAAGAACTTGATCTTTAAAAACTCTGCAATTGAGAACAGTTTTAAAATATATAATTTCCGGCATGCGAATGCAGACCGGCAATACCTTTCCTGTATAACAGTTACGCAATGTTACTGATATACGGGATTTTTTTATAGAACGGCAACTGACCGTTCAATACAGTGCTCAATAATTGAAACATTGAGTAAAAGAATCTGAATTGATGGACAGCATTGCTGATTGGTAATTTTAAGACAGGAAAAAGAATCATGTTTCTAAAAGGAGGAATTTGAAACTATGTATGAAGAGCTGTTCAATCCCGTTATGATTGGTAATCTGCAGATCAGGAATCGATTGGTGATGCCGGCGATGAATTCAAATCTTGCCGGTCCTGATCATATATTCACACAGCAGGCTGTTAACTATTACAGCGAGCGGGCAAGAGGAGGATTCGGACTTCAGATTACGGAATTTCTTTGTGTCAGTGAGGAAGGACTCGCCAATCCGAAGCAGGCGGGAATTTACGATGATGCATTCATCCCGATGCTGAAAAAGCTTACAGATGCTGTGCATGCAGAAGGCGGCAGAATCTTTGCGCAGCTGCAGCATTCAGGAAGAGTGGCTTCTGCGGAAGCGACCGACCTGCAGCCTGTCGGTGCCAGCCGTATATCAGTGTCAAATGACGGCCGGCAGATTCATGAGCTTCTGACGGATGAGATCCCGGGAATCAAAAGAAAATTCACTGAAGCAGCGCTTCGTGCCAGAGAAGCAGGTTTTGACGGCGTTGAACTTCATGGCGCGCATGGATATCTTCTGAATCAGTTCATGAATAAAGCAGTCAACAAAAGAACTGACCTTTACGGAGGCAACGTTGCAAATCGTGTGCGCATTGTCTGCGAGATTATTAAAGAAATCAAGGCTGCATGCGGCGAAGATTTCCCTGTATCCGTCAGATTCAACGGGGCAGAAAGTATGCCGGACGGCAATACCATTGATGAATCTGCAGCTCAGGCGATGCTTCTGGAAGAAGCAGGAGCAGATGTTCTCAATGTTTCTTACGGAACTCCGATCGAGACATATTACAAAGATTCAGCATTCAATCTCGCAAACGTTAAAAGAGTGAAGGATCTTGTCCATATCCCTGTGATCGGTGTCGGAAGACTGAATGATCCTTTACTGGATCTGGAGGCTTTGAGGGGCGGATTCATGGATCTGGTCGCAACCGGACGTGCATCCATCGCCGATCCTCATTTCCCCGAAAAACTCAAAGCGGGACGCTCCAATGAGATTATCAGATGCACCGGCTGCCTCCAAAGATGCCTCTTCCCTGCTTCTTTTGAGGAAGGTTTCGGCGTATCGTGCATGAATAATCCGCTGAGCGGCAAGGAAGGAGTCTGGACCATTACCCCGGCTGAACAAATCAGGAAGATTGCAGTGATCGGTGCCGGACCTGCAGGACTTCAGGCAGCGTGGATTCTGGCGAAAAGAGGACATAAGGTAACAGTATTTGAGAAAGATACGGCCATCGGCGGGGCTTATCGGCTTGCGTGTATCCCTCCGATGAAGCATGACCTTGCAAATACTGTCACGACTTACCATGAACTCGGCAAAAAATACGGCGTTGAGTATCACCTTAACACGGAGGTCAATGCGGAGTTCTTCAAAGACAAAGATTTTGATGAAATTCTTGATGCCACAGGATCTGTTCCCGTGATTCCCAGAATTGAAGGAATTCATGGAGATACTGTATGCACTGCACAGCAGGTTTTAAAGTCTGAAAAACAGTTCAGGGGCAAAAAACTTCTGGTTCTCGGGGCGGGGCTTGTCGGGGCGGAAACCGCCGAGTTCCTGGCTCAGTATCAGAATAAAGTGACACTGGTGGATATGATTGAAACAATTGCGCCGCTTGCACCTTATCCGGTACGCACTGCCCTGGAAAAAAGGCTGGGTTATGCAGGCGTGGAGTTTATTCCGGGAAGCCGCGTTATCAAAATCAACGTAGATGGTATTGATTATCAGAAAGATGAGAAAGAAGGAACACTTTCAGGATATGATGCGATCATTCTTGCATTTGGTTCCAGAGCGAACACAGTGCTTTCCGCCTCGCTGAAAGACAGTGCTGTTCCGTTACATCAGATTGGTGATTCAGGCAGAGCCGGAGATGCAAAAAAGGCAATTTTCGAAGCTACAAAACTTGCATTGGAACTCTGATGCCTGAGAACAGGAGGAATATTTGTGAGTGTAAAACTGAAAGCAGGTATGGCTGAACGCACAGCAGAAACACAGAACCGTGCCGATTCATCAAAAAGAAGAATGCTTCTGATGATGGTCACCGGATCCATTATCATATTTTTCACCGGATTTATACACGTATGGTCAATTTATGTTCCATATATCATGAATCTGACAAACTGGCAGCAAAACCAGATTACACTGGCGTTTTACCTGGCAAATTGCTTCTTCGTTGTCGGCAACATTATCGGCGGCAAACTGAACAGTACGATCGGCGCGAAAAAAACCGTGGCAATAGGCGGTGCAATATTCACAGCAGGAATTATTCTTTCCGGAATATTCCTTGGAACCTCTCTCTGGCTGCTCTATCTGACATACGGGGCAATCATGAGCATAGGATCGGGTTTTGTTTATACAGTCATTCTGGATACTGCACAGAAATGGTTTCCTGAGCGGACCGGGTTCGCTTCCGGCGTAATCGTTACTTCCAACGGTCTTTGCGCTTTCGTCATGGCGCCTGTGAGCCGTGCACTGCTTGCGGCTGCAGGCCCGCAGAAGGCGCTGATTGTCACCGGTCTTTTGGTTGGGGCAGCCTGGCTGCTGTCCACGATCTTCTTCTCCGTTCCGCTTAAGACAGCTGATTCGGATGCTCAGATCAAAACTGCTGCTGTATCTGCACAGCGGCAGTATACCCCGTCTGAAATGCTTCGAACCGGAAAGTATTACCTTCTGGTTCTGGGATTCTTCTTTGCCCTGATGCCTTATTATCTGATTTCCCCTGTATCGCAGACATTTCAGACCGATCACGGCATTTCTGCATCGGTCGCAGTCCTTTCGGTAATGCTGGGGTCTCTTGTGAACGCAGGTTTCAGGTTTGTGCTGCCTTCACTGGCAGATAAAATCGGAAGATTCACATGTGTTTTCGGCATCCTGATTGTCTCTGTGGTGTCCATGCTGTCCCTTGCATTTGGAAGAGGTTATCTGATTACAGCGGGTGTTGTACTTGCGTATGGATGCTTCGGCGGTATCATGGGTAATTTCCCGTCCCTGACCAGTCTGGTTTTCGGGCTGGAGAATGCAGGACTGAATTACAGCTTTGTTATGATCGGTATGATTATATCCGCACTGTCAGCTCCGGTGATTACCGGTCTTCTCAATGGCATCGGCATCGCGGGAGGATCCTTATACTTCTTTGGAGCTGCATCGGCTGTTATTGCGCTGGTTTTCCTGTCAGCCGTAAAAGCAAAAGCCTGAAGAAATTGAATCATTTAACCGAAAAAAGTGAATTGAACGTACATCAGCAGAATTCCTAATATGAAAGTGTAAAAACAGATCAGGCTTCGAGGCCGAAAGGAGATACGAATGGAAAACGAAGAAATCATGAAAATGAGAAACGAGATTGTCAGCCAGTACGATAAGGTTCAGAAACCGGTCACCGATCAGATCACCAAAGAAGAAGTCATGCTTCCGGTTACAGATGAATACAGGTTAAGAACTCTGATTTTCAAACCTGAAAAGTTTGACCGGCCGCTGCCGACAATCGTGGTACGCGGCTGCTATGTACAGCAGGAAGAATGGCTGCTGATCCAGATGCGGGAACTGGCAAAGAGAGGCTATGCGGGTGTTCTGCAGTGGTGCAGAGGTACCGGCGGATCCGAAGGCATCTGGCAGCCGTACATCTATGAACGAAATGACGGTCTGAAACTGATGAACTGGCTGCAGGATCAGACATGGGTGGACAGCATCGGTCTTGTAGGCGCAAGCTATCTGGCACTTGTGGGCTGGGAGATTGCGGATATTATTCCTGAAAAGGTCAAAACGATGTATCTCACCGTACTTGGCACTGAGTGGCATGAATCCCTCTGGCAGGAAGGCGAGTTCCGGCAGGATGTCTATACATCATGGCTTATGACTGAAGCTCTGAGAGACAGCACGATGGATTATATTGAATCCGCAAAATACAGACCGCAGATCAATGTAGATGTGGATCTCTGGCATAACAGGCTGGATGTCTACAGGGACTTTATCTCAAATCCGTCCCCGGCTGCACCGTATTGGACTGAAGGATTCTGGGGAACTGTAAAGGATGTTCCGTCAAAGATGAGAATCCCGGTGTTTATCGGCGAAGGCTGGTATGATATCCATCTCGGAAATATGCTTCGTACATATGCGGATCTGAATGAGGAATCAAGACTGCACAGTGTTGTTCAGGTGAATCCCGGCAATCATCCGCTGATTCCGGTCATCCCCGGACAGGAAAAGCAGGAACACGCTGCTGTTGAAGAGTACAGACGTGAGCTGCAGTGGTTCAAGGATATTCTGGTCGATCATAAGATTCCGGATACCTCCGTTGACTTCTATATGATCGGCGAGGATCAGTGGAGACATTATAATACCTGGCCGGTTCCGGTTTCAGAATACCGTTCCTTCTGGCTGGATGGCGGCAGGATGGCTGATGCCGCCGCTGAATCAGTCGAAAACATCGAAAACGGTTCAAGAGAATATACATATGATCCGGATAATCCTGTTCCTTCACATGGATCAGGGACATTGTTTGCTAAGTTTGAAGGCGTCGGCAGTCTGAAACAGCCGGAACCGGATTACCGCCAGGATGTGCTTTCTTACGTCTCCGATGAACTGAAAGAGGATCTTGATATTGTAGGCGAACTGCAGGCAGAGCTGTATGTACAGAGCGATGCCCCGGATACAGCATTTACATTCAAACTGATGGAAGTCAAACCGGATGGAACAGCATGGAATATCCGCGACGGCATTACGACACTCGGATACAGAAACAGTGCAAAGACAAAGCAGAGTTATGACGGCTCTGTCGTGAAGATCCTGATCAAAGCATGGGATATTGCGTATCGTGTTCCGAAGGGTTCCCGTCTTCGTGTGGACATCAGCTCTTCGAACTTCCCGGAGTATAATGCTCACCCGAATACCGCTGAAGACTGGGCTTTCGCAAAAGAGGCAAAAACAGCAAATCAGAAGATTCTGACCGGAAGAGACTATCCCTCAAGGATTATCCTGCCCCTTGACCGCGGATAATCAGAGAAAGGCAATGAATTCCGTTCATCATAAAAAGTGCACAGCAAAAACAGCAAAGCAATTGATTCAATAATGAATGAATCAGTATAAGACATTGAATTGAAGGGGTTATACAGAAAACCTACGATAAGTATAGAAAGCGGCACATAAAGACACACAGATCAACAGCCCGCTTAATAAAAATGGAGGATAGGAGTTATGACGACAATCAACGAGAATGCAGCAGATCTCACAACCGCAAATGACGAATCACTGAAGAAAGTCATGTCACCGAAGGAGTACGTTTCGGATTCACTGGGAATGGCATCAATCAATGTTATTAACATCATGACCAGCCAGCTGACTTATTTCTACACCAATATGGCAGGGATGGCGCCGGGTCTTGCCGGAACCGTCCTGATGATTCCCAGAATCTTCGACGCAATTTCCGACATCATCATGGGAAGAGTCTTTGACAGATCCAATGATCCGGAAGGAAAAGTAAAGCCCTGGTTCAGACGCATGCTTGTACTGCTTCCGCTCAGCATTATTCTGCTATTCCTTGTGCCGAAGGCAAGTCCGATGATTCAGGGAGGCTATGCTGTCCTGACAAACATATTCGCATGTGCAGTCTGCTATACCGTCGTCTGCATTCCTTATACAGCGCTTTTTAACTACCGGACCAAGAACACGGAAGAAAAGGGAAAGATGGGCGTTTACCGCCAGATTGCAAGTTACGCAGTCGGTTATGGTATTACAATCACGCTGATGCCTGTCACTACCGCTCTGGGCGGAAACCAGAGAGCCTGGATCATCTACGCATTATTCTTCACAATTCTCTCGTTTGTCTGTCTGTTTATCAGCTATAAGGGTATTAAGGAACGCTACGTTGAAGAAGGCGAATCTGCTGAAGAAGAGAAGAATATCAGCACAATGCAGTCAATCGGTATTCTGATGAGAAACTCTTATTGGGTAAAACTGACAGTCATCTGCCTGCTGATCACCATCGTTTACGCAATGGTAAACTCTGCTCCGATCTATTATTTCCAGTATGTATTCGGAAACGCGAATCTCTGGAGCGTTTACAACATCATCGGTCTGGCTGCTTCCGTAGCAGGATTTGTTGTCACACCCATGATGATCAAGCATCTCGGAATGGTCAATACTGCCAAATGTGCTTACCTTACTTCTGCTGCAGGTCTGCTGCTGCGCGGTCTGCTTCGTACAAACCTGATTGCAGTATATGCTTCAAATGCAGTCCTGATGATCGGTCTTGCTGTAGCTACAGCAGTTGTCCCTGTCCTGGTTATGAACTCTGCAGAGTATAACAAGTACAAGTTCAATGTTGGACTGTATGGCATGACCGCTTCTGCAAACAGCTTTTCCCAGAAGGTTGCCGGCGGTGTCGGTGCAGCTGTCATCGGATTTATCCTTCAGATCGGCCGCTTTGATGTTAATCTTGCAGCACAGCCTGCAAGTGCGATCAATGCGATCTATGCGCTGAATATCTGGATTCCCCTTGTGATGTTTGTCATCGCTTTCCTGATCCTCATGACAGTTGATCTCGATAAGAAATACAGCTTCTACGTTACTGAAAACCAGAAGAGAGAGGCTGCCAAGTAAAGAAAAAAGAATACAACTGAAAAACTGCCATTCATAGCCTGTGGCAATAGATAAATGATCAGGGAATTTCAAAATCCCTGATCTTTTTCGTTCCGCAAAAAAGAATCTCAGCTTAGATTCAAACGAAATATTTCCACAACCTGTGTACGGCCGCCCGGCTGTCAATCTTTGCAATGCGTCGAATTCATTGATTCCATTCCGGTGACAGGTTTCCATACAGCTCCTGATGAGCGCATAATAATCAGCTGACTGTACAGTATACTTTTCACCCCAAAAGGGATGTATATCCGCTTCATTGGTATACATTCCTTTCCCTTTGGCCATCATTACCTGCCTCATATGGTCTCAGCCATCTCTGACCTGTACCTGTAATCATGCCATCTTATTTCGCGGGGCAATTTGCCCCACACTTTTGAATAATATGTATTTAATCTGTTCAAGCTTAAATCCGATCAAAGTCCTGCAGACAAATAAAACCTCCATCTACAGATAAATCGATTCCTGTAATAACACCTGCATCTTCACTGCCAGGATAATGCATAGCTGAAGTCATTTCTTTAGGTTGTTAGCGTCCGCCGATTTTAACCATTCAGCGTCCGTTTATTTTGACCAATTTCCAGTAATTTATTTTGACCAAACACAACAGCCATAATTTATCAGCTATGCCATCATGCGTTCAACCTCATCTATTTTGAATTGAGGTAAATTAACGTTCTTTTTTTTGCAGGCCGCAAGAAAAGCTTCCCAATGATTATGAAAGATCAACTGGAAAGTTGGCTTATTGGGATCGTAATGATGTTCAAATGCTTTCGCGGCCGTTTTAACTATCGGTCTAGCCCAATCGTCGTGGATCATAATTGCGGCTTTCTTATCTACAGTATAGACGACTACAAAAAAATGACTTAAGGGGAAGTGCTTTTCTTCACCTTAAGTCATTTTGTTCGAGATGATCAGGCAACAGAGAAACTGAAGAAGTCCGTTCTGCCCTCTGATTTCCAGGTGAAGAAAAGGGGATATACGCCGCTGACCGGCTGTAATTCTGCCTTGAAATCAATTCTCTCTGCGGAAGGCGCAACATGAATGAAGGCTGCCGCTTCTTCGTTTTCACCATAGCGGACTTCCATAATTCCTTCCGTATCTGCCTTCACCCTGACTGTAATTTCTGTCTGGTTTTCAAACTTAAAGTATTTGAATCCGGCTGTACTGCCGTCATTGAGGTTGCATATATACTGATCGGGATCGCTCATTCTGTCTTCGCCTGTCTGGGTGAATGAGGGGTGCAGGTCCTTGTTTTTGATTTTGTTTATTTTGCATGCGCCTTCCTTTGCTTTGAGTACACACGCAATCCGGGCTTCATAGGTGCCGCTTCCATTCAGCGGTCCGCCATTGAGGCCGCAGCTTGTCATCTCTGCCATTTCGAAACGGCCGTTTTCATCCATACGGATTTCTTCCGCGACTCCCTGCCTGGAGAATTCGTGGTAATTGGTCTGCCGGTGGCCGAATACATAGAACTTTCCGGCGACCCGCTCGATGGATCCGTGATTGTTGCCCCAGTAGCACTGTGCTTCATGACAGTCTCCGTACCCGATGTTTCCGTTGGAATGAAGGGGTCCGCCATATACAAAACCGCGGTCCGGTCCTTCCTCACTGACCGCATAGGCGAGTTCATGGGACAGCATCGAAGAATAGATGAAATAATACTTGCCGTCAAACTTACGCATTGAACTGGCTTCGTAGAATTCATGGCCTTCGAAAGGCGAACCTTTGCCGTTGGCTCTTCCCGGAATAATTTTGACCGGTTCGGTTCTGATTGTGATCATATCCGGTTCCAGTTCGATGCAGTCGCATCCGGTTTCGGTTGTTTCATTTCCCAGCCTGCGGCAGATTTCTGCGGAACCGAAACCTGAATACAGCCATACTTTGCCGTCATCGTCGGTAAACACAGCGGGATCAAAGGCGAACTCATCACCGGCACGCTTGCCGTAAAGCGTTCCGTCTTTGTGATGCACATCTCCAAAGAATTCAAACGGTCCGGCCGGATTGTCTGCGGCTGCCACGGAAATCACGCCGGCAAAATCCAACGCATAGTAAAGATAGTATCTGCCATCCGGGCCTTTTGTGACGTCCGGCGCGTATAAGTAATGCCTTGTGCCTTTGAAAGGGTTTGGATACACATTGAAATTCGGATCCTGTTCCGGGCGGTAGATGACACCTTCATAACACCATTCGGAAAGATCTGCTGCCGGAGCGCTCCAGCATACGTAATCATTCATGCAGTAATGCGTGCCATTGAACCGGTCATGGCTGCCGTAGATATAAAGTCTTCCATCAAATAAATGCGGTTCCCCATCCGGAATATACTCCCATGAGGGCAGGTATGGATTGAATGCCTGGTTTTTCATCTTGTTT
>AUXO017794035.1_pt1 | contig 10244 bp, 14 predicted proteins | sample 768731 | NCBI WGS metagenome assembly AUXO01 (sample SAMN02715735, study PRJNA202380) | gut metagenome | biome: sheep rumen | host: Ovis aries | place: New Zealand: Palmerston North | reverse complement strand
ATATATAATCAAAATATCCTATCTAATACCTATAACTCTTTAGGTATATAAATCTTTTCAAAATAAAAATTTTTCTCAAATATATCTCTAAGGAACAGAGAGAAGAGGTATTTTTCTGTATAAAATAAACACTATATACAGATATAACCAAATTATAGTACCTAAAATTAAATGTATGGTGGAAAACACTATATAAATTAAATAATTCCTATACATAGAGGAGGTAATAACTATGGAAGAGGAAGAAAATGGAGTATTGTCTACCGATAAGACAGTACAGATTGATGTAATTGCCGACCGCATCAGGTATGCAGGTATGGCCGTAGTGCATGCTGACAGCAGTGTAGACCTAAGTGGAATTACAGACGACCCGAGTGTGCTCGAGCGTTCTGTGTTCTATGACGGAAGTTATCTGTGCTCTGTAAAGACACTCTTGATGTCTTATGCAAGGTATAAGGCAGGGCTTGCAGGCTATGCAAAGTGTGAAATCACGGGATACATTCTCCCTGACTGGGACACAGTAACGCTTCAAGACGGAAGGATATGTGCCGAGCCTCTGACAAAAGAGTTTCATGGTGAGTACTATCTTACATCGCAGGGCTCAAGGGAAAACGTTCACGATGAAGACGGATGCGATACACGCTGGGCTCCTGAATGGTACTGGAGCGAAGAAATGCACTGGTGCGACCAATGTCAATGCTATGTAAGCTCTGATGACTACTACGGTGACGGGGTATGTCGCTTCTGTCACGAAGAAGAGTCAAATGAGGCTCCTGTAGGAGTTATAGAGGGCTACTGTGACAGTCACGAGCATACTCCTGTCCTGTTCGGGGAATATGAGTCTGAGGAAAAGTTTCAGGGGCTCGGTTTTGAGCTGGAAGTTGATACCACAGATGATGATGACCTCGATAACTACGGCACTGCAAAACATTTGTGCGAGGAGTGCGGGCTTGAGGAAAATGAAATGCACTATGCATATGACGGCTCGCTCAACTACGGATTTGAGTGTATATCTCAGCCTCATACAGTCAAGGCATTCTGGGACAACGCTCCGAAATGGAGAAAAATGCTCTCTTATCTCTCTGCCCGTGGCTATGAGTCACATAATCCGGGAACCTGCGGACTGCACGTTCATGTATCGAGAACGATGTTCGGGGATACGGTAGACGAGCAGGACAAAGCTATCGCCAAGGTTTATGTGTTCTTTGATGAGAACTGGGACGACCTCGTAAAAGTATCTCGAAGACGGGACACAGGATATTGTGGCAAGTTGTCTATGAACTCGGCCATAGCACAGAAGAAGGCTACCAAATACAACAAGTGGAAGGAGAATGTTAAAATAAACAAGTCTCAGAACCATTATGTAGCTCTGAACAACGGAAACAGGGCCACATTCGAATATCGCTTAGGCAGGGGAACACTCAATGCTTGGAGCTTCTTCTCTTGGATTGATTTGATGCTGACAATCACTAAGAATGCAAAAAGAATTACAGTAAATAAAGTTAATTCAAATGACATCGTGTCCTGGCTTGGCGGTATCAAAGAAAGCACTGCCAAATATATCTACAAGAGAGGAGCCTTCAGACAGGCTGTTCTCTCCCTGTATCCTAGCATTGAATGGGAGACAGACCTAACTGATAATAACAACTAACCTCACAAACAATAACAACTACTAATCAAATAAAACTCACAGAAAGGAGACAAATTATGTGTGTAATTGCTTATAAACCATTGAATAAGGCTTTCCCTGAAGAAAGAATCCTTCAGAACTGTTTCGAGAATAATGACCACGGAGCAGGTTTTATGTACGCCTTCAAAGGTGAAGTCCATATCCATAAAGGATATGAGACTTTTGAAAAGTTTATGGAAGCGCTGAACAAGGCCCGTGCTGTCACAGGTGACAAAGTGCCTTACGTTATGCACTTCAGAATTGCGACACAGGGATATGACAAAACTATGACTCATCCTTTCCCTCTGTCTTCTAAAATGGCGAACCTCAAACGGCTGCATTATAAATGCAGTATCGGTGTGGCTCACAACGGTATCTTGGACATCACCTCTGACGGGGCAAAGACTTACTCAGACACGATGAAGTTCATAACAGATTATCTGTCTAACATTATTCAGTCTATGGACTTCTACAAAAACAAGAGGACTCTAAAATTGATTGAGTACCTCATCGACGGGTCAAGACTCGCAATCCTTGACAAAAATAATCACTGTACGCTTATGGGTAAGGGCTGGATAAAGGATAACGGCATCTACTATTCGAACAACTCATATGCAAGAGAGCCATATTACTGGCCTCAGGGTAAAGCATGGTGGGAAGACGACGAGTACTATATGCGTCCTGCACTCCACTCAAGCGGTACAGTAAAGAAAGAATCTGCTCCTGCAAAAGAGATAAGAAACGAGATGGAAGCAGAGTGGGAAGAGTACAAGAACGATAAAGGTACATACTTTTTTGAAGAAGATTACTGTCCGGTGGTAGTTGACAGTGATGAGTCATACTGTTCAAACTGTTCAAACTGTGCATTCTGTTCTACAAGAGCCATGAACGAACTGTCTCGCAAACGTGCAGAGGCTGTAGAAGAAGTACTGAGTGCAAAAGCTGCAGCTGTGAAGGCTGTAAGTCAAGCTAAGCAGGCAGCCTCAATGTAAGGCTAGGAGGCAGGTATGCAGATAAAGCGTTTCCACCTCGACAGAGTAAAAATCTACCTTGACGGGGTTTTTGCAAAAGAACGTAACCTCAATACTTATGCAAAATGTGCACAAAAGGTATACGAGGAATACTCATACGACTGCTGGATAACAGTACGTCACGTAGAGTCATGGCTGAGAAATAACTGTAAGCTGAAGATTGAGACAAATCCGTACAGAATAAGTGAACTTGCGGACAAGTTCTCGGTGGATATTTCTTCTCTGACTTCGGGTAAGGACAGAACAGAAAAAGACGTATATTATTGGGCACTGGCTACTGCCATATGGGTTTATGGTGGTATGAATAATTTTAATCCTTTATTCAGGGGGCTATAAAATGGTTTGCATTGGAGACAAGGTAAAAGTAAAATTTGAAGACTGCCTGTTCACAGATTACAGACAGTTCATAGATGACTATGCATCTGATTTCACAGGCTTACATGTGCAGACAATGCGGGAAAACTATGCACTAAACTCATATCCTACAGAGTCGGAGCTGAGTGAACTTTTTGACGTGGAATACGTCACAAAAGACATAGGAAGCAGCAAAATACTTGCGATAATAAGAAGCTGTGAGACGAGTCGGGTATTCATCTGCTATGTATTGGCACTTGAAGTAGTTACTCCTGTGTCCAGTCACAAAATTGGACAGAAGGTTCGGGTTAAAAACAGCGGATACACTTACTCAAGCTGGGACACTCTCATCAAGACACAGATGGGAATCATCGCTCCTAACTTGTGTGACAAATGGGTAAACGGTAAATCACCGGAAAACGGGGAAGAGGGAAAGCTTATATGGATTGGAGCGCATGTATGCTATCCGTCAACTATTGTCTGTATCATAGAGACAAGAAGTGGTGTATACATAATCGGTGAAGAAGGGCTTGAGTTTGTTGCAGATACCGACGGTGACATAACATGGAAAAAGTATCTCATTTACGTCAGAAACTGGTGCACGAAACATAAAGACTTTGCACCGCAGGTCAATGCAGGGCCTCTGTCCCTCACTGAATGGGAAATAGCCTACAAAGCACATACATTAGTAATATAGGAGGCTAAGTATGAACAATTTGAACTCAGTAATAATTGAAGGTACTGTAAAAACAAAGAAGTCGTGCCAGGGAGGCCTGGACATAAGCCTTTCTGTGCTGCGTTTCAGCACTGCAGGCAAAGAAGAAAATGTATTCTGCATACGTACTACAGGTGTCCTAGCTGAAAAGTGTGACGACCGTTGTAAAGAAGGCACCGGAATGCGTGTCGTCGGAAGACTTCAGCAGACAGACAACGGAGTTGTCGTTTTTGCAGAGCACGTAGAGTTCAAACCGGCAAGATAAATCTCGTAAGTCATAAAGGAGGTAAATATTATGGACTTAGAAGAATTAACCAAAGGGATTAACAAAGAGGTGGAAAACCTCAGGGCACTCAAGAAAGAACGCTCAGAATTGAAGTCACAGACAAGTCAGACTATTGACAAGAACTGTAAGGACATTGTGCTCCCTGTGCTCGAGGCATACAGTAAGATACTGCAGGGCATAGACGACGCCTTAGACTCTACAGGCTCTAGTATACCTCAAACGGAAGGCTACTACGGTAGACCTCTTCCTTGTGGTTTGAAAATGTATCTGTCAGGTGTATGGATTGGGGTCGGGTGTGCAAATAGTGCGGATGTAGGATATGGACGTTCGTCTCGTTCCTGTGGGTGTACGAACATAGGCTACGCACCTTACTGGCTTTCAGTGGAAAACGCACAGAAGTCAGTTAATGAACTCACAGAAGCATTCTGCGAGTATCTTCAAAAGTGTGCCGATGTGCTCAAACTTTCCTCTGCTGCAGTTGCTGCAGAAGTGCAGAAGCTCAAGGATGTTCTTTCTGCCTCTAATACAGCGCAGAAGAATGAAGACGGGACTGTAGAGATTACTCTCGGTGGAGTCAGATATAGAGGCACTGTGATTAAGGAATAGCCTATGTTTGAAGAGTATTGTCCGTTCTGTAATGAGTATACGGACTATAATCTTGAGGATATCTCAGGTGGCGGGCGGATTACGTGTACCCGCTGCGGCAAGCGTATTCACGCCTGTGCTGCCTGTGAAAATCAGTGCAGAGGTACTGATAGGAAAGTGTGCTTCACGAACAAAGAGTGGAGCACACATAACCTTAAAAATAAAAGGAGGTAGGTATGGCTATCAAAACCTATAAATCCTTCGGCTATGAAGGTGAAATCGTTTTTGCAGAGGCCAAGGAAGGCTCACAGAGTCTTGCGGAGTCTCTTGCATATTATGCAAAGGAACACGAGGATGAAATGCCCCGCAGTCAGGATTCTTCTGTAATGGTATACGGAACATATAAAGAAGGCAAAGTAGTTCCTATGAAAGGGACTTATGCAGCACTTGAGTCTGCATGTGATGAGGGTATCAAATATGCTATTATTCCTGAGGGAACAGAAACTGTGCCTGACGGAATTATCGTACAGAAAATAAAGACACTTGAAGAAGCGTTCCACGCTTTGTGTAATGCGGATGAGCTTGAGACAAGTCCTTCAGATATGGTAAATCCTGCACAGGCTCACCTCAACGGATTTTATCATCCGAATGACACAGAGATTACATTCTCTCCTGTCAATAAGAATGAAGGTGACATCACAGAACTGAAGGATATAGGACTTGTGTATGCTGCCGCTATCGCAGTAACAGGACGACACTCTATTCTTGCCTTCGGCTCTCCGGGAACGGATAAAACTTCTGTCCTCAGCATGCTTCCTCAGATTATGCCGAACCTCACATTTCCTGAGCAGAGAAGCGTAAACCGTATCTACTCACTTGCAGGACTTTCAAAGGCTAACCAGAAAATCTTTAAGAGACCTTTCCGACAGCCTCATCCTACTGCAAGCATTGAAGGGATTTGTGGTGGTGGCCCTGACTGCAGACCGGGAGAAATATCACTTGCACATAACGGAGTGCTGTTCCTTGACGACGCTGCAGAGTTCAGAAGCTCTGTGCTTCAGATGCTGAGAGTTCCTCTCGAGACTAAAAACATTACTCTCTCAAGAGCAGGAAAAAGTACGACTTACCCTGCAAACTTTCAGCTTGCCATGTCAACTCTTCCATGCCCTTGTGGAAACTACGGAGCGGATGACAAAATCTGTCTGTGTTCTGCAAAGTCTATCGACCAGTACTGGAAAAAGTTCTCTGCTCCTTTGCTTGACAGAATGGTTATAAGGTATAACTGCGACGCTTATGTGACACCTTTCACATTCTGTGCCAGCTTGACTGATGTTTACGAGCATATTAGTAATGCTATTAAAAAACAGCTCAAGCGTCAGGGTAAGTACAATCAGGACTTGACCTCTGAGGAAGTGGAAAAGTACTGTCTGCTCACTGACAATGCAAGGGTAACACTTGATGCTGCTGTCGGTAAGTACGGCTACTCACCTCGTGAGGTAGAAAACATCAAAAAGCTTGCACGTACAGTCCTTGACTTCAAGGACAACGCAGAGTGGGACACAATTGGTCAGCCTAGCATGACTGCTGCACTGAACCTTCACGCAGCATTACCTTCTCAAGGAGAATAAAATGGAAGAATCATTGCTTAAAAAGATGCTGAATGGCACCTGCGACGAAATCGACGAAGATATGATTCAAGCACGACTGAAATTTGTACATAATCAGCTGTTCGATGTGTACAAGGATATTGCAGAGGCACTGCATAAACTTGACACAATTAAGAACGGTCATGAAGTTGAAATCGGTATGCTTGGTGTACGTTTAATTGTTGCTATAGATGATGACTTAGTGCACACTGAAGGCAAAGGTTTAGACGGGATACCAGTTGTTGCTGTCGTAGGTGGTAAGACTGTAGTCAAAACTCTCTACGAGTCTCTGTCTAAGGTAATTGACAGCTGACGATAGTGTGTTATACTTAAATGGCTGAAACCTGCACTGCAGGATAAGCTCCGGTGTTACCGGGAATATATCTTAAGGGCTCAGGCCCGATATTAGGAACTGCTAGGGAGCAGGACAAAATCCCTACCTCTTATTTTAGTACATTTTAGATAAAAATCTTGCCCCCGGTGCGTCTGCTAAGACCGGGGGTTTTCTTTTAGGAGATACAGCATGAAATCAGACTTTAAGAATACAGGAGAGCTCCACATATCAGTGAGCAAAGGAAACTCTAAAATGGGCGCTGTTCCGTCTATCTCCCTGCCTCCTGTGAAAACGTGTTCGCCTGAGGCTGTAAAGTTTTGTGGCAGAAAATGCTATGTAAAACGATACGTAATGCGAAGACAGAAAACAGTAGGGGCAGCTTACGAGCGTAACCTTTATCTGCTTGAAAACGAACCGCTGAAGTTCTGGCGCGAAGTAAATGCCGCTGTAGTCATGACAACTCATTTCCGCTTTGGAGTGAGTGGCGACATACCCGATGTCTACTACCTTGCAAATATGGCAGAAATTGCTCTGAACAATCCTCACTGTGAGATTTTGTGCTTTACGAAGCAGTATGCAATAGTGAACTCTTATTTAAGCACACGTACATTTCCTGATAACCTGCATATTATTTTCTCTGCTTGGAAAGGACTTCCTATGAATAATCTTCATAACCTTCCTGAGGCCCATGTGTTCTACAGAGACGGGACAACTACAGCGAAGGACGGAGCACGTTATTGCAGTGGAAACTGCTACGAGTGTGCACTGACAGAAGCAAACTGCTGGTCACTCAAGGAAGGTGAGCAGATTATATTCAAGGAGCACTAGTATATCAGTAAGGAGGATTAATGCAGAAAGTAAAACTTGACCTTACATATTGGGAAAACAAAATGGATAAGCCAAGCGAGTTTGACCTCGCAGCTATCAATGATGCTTTCAAAGAATACAAAAACGAAAAAAGAAATATGACCGATGCTGAAAAACAGGTGCTTGCAGAGCTGCTGCTTGCGTCACGTATCCGTTTTAATAATGATGTCACAGGAGATTTAATAAATAGTGCAGTTGCAAAGTTCGACCAGTTCTTTGCAGTCGAGTCTATGTTCATCACGCAGGAGGGGCAGATTTATAAGACTTGGAGGTACTCTTACAAGGCTTTCATAAAGGCGCTTCCAAAAGTTTGGGCTGAGAGAGCAATCAGAAGCATCTACGAAAGGCTCGGAGTTGTGCTTGACGATGAAGAAGTACAGAAAGTCTACAATTCTAATTTCCTGTACAGTTCATTCTTTGAACTTGTAAAGGAAACTCTTTCAAACAATGCTTACTTCACGGCTGACTGCAAGGAAGACTTCAGGCTGTTTGAACAGCTGAGCTGGTTTAATATGTGGAACCTGTTTGGTAAAATGGGCTTCGAGGGTCTTTCTCCTTATGAGGTTCTTGCGGATATAGGAGTAGTAACACCGCCTTCTTCACAGTGGAGAGCTGTTGCTCTTTCTGATGCTCATCTGTATCGTCTTGAGGAAGTCAAACGCCGTACAAGAGGCAGGGATTATCCGTCAGGCCATGAGAACGTTCTGCTGATTGACCTTGCAGGAATATAAATAAAAAATTGTAATTTCCCACTTGACGTTTGTCATAAATGGGTATATATTCAATATCAGACGGAGTAAAGTATGTTAGTAGTTGGTAAAGGACGGGTATCTTATGCACCCGGAGTAAGCTTCAATGAAGTGCTTCACGAGTATCATTACAGAGGAAAACAGCTTTCAGGTGTTACCCGTAAGATTTGTGAGAGGATGAAGCTGAACTTCAAGGATGCAGAAAATCAGGTTATTGAGCGCTGCGACGAAGGAAGTCAGGTGCACAAATGGATACAGGACTGGATTGATACTGGGGTGTTTGACACTATTCATCCCGGGGCCAAGTGGGTTCACGACGAGCTTACAAGGCGGTACTCTTCTCCTGACTTACGTGCTGTGGCTATGTCAGAAGTTCTTGTATGGGACTTGAAAGACTATGCTTCGGCAGTAGATATTATAGTTGAGCACGACGGTGTATACGACCTGTACGACATCAAGACAGGGGCTTTCAAACCTGAATACCTTGCATGGCAGCTTGGGTGTTACAAATGGTTCCTAGAGTTGCAGGGCAAAATAGTCGGCAAGTGTGCATGTATATGCGTTCACGATAAAATGTTTTACAGAGTCCTTCCTCGTGATATGAACGACGTAAAGACTCTTCTATATGGTGCCAAAGGAGGTGAATAATGGCAGAAATCAAAGAAATCTCTTTTACAAGAAAGTTTAATCTTGGGAATTACGAGACAATGGATGTAGCACTCACAGCTACAATCGGGCCTGAAGACAGCATTGATGAAGTCTTCAAGGCATTGGACAGAAAGACTGTTGAAGTCAGAAATAAAGTTCTTAAGAACTAGGTGGTAAATATGGCGGCTAAATCTAAATCAAAGAAGAAAACAGTTTTGACAGACGAGGAACTTTTGTCTCCTCTTCCTGCACTTTCCCTTCCTAAGAAGGAAGAAGTTGTATTCCCTAATGCAGACAATAAGCTTGCTGCTCAGAAAGAGTTTTTGGAGCTTCGTCTTGCAGCAGTTCTTGGCATGGAAATGAACGAGGCTAACCTTGAAAAGGTTAAGACTGTAAAGAAGGGAATTGTCGGATGGCGTAACACTTTCAAGAAGCAGTGTGACGACTATGTAAAAGGCGTTTACAAAGGCCCTATGGAAGTGTTCAAGACAGCAGCAGATGCTGTAATGGATGACATTTCCAAAATGGAAGCACAGTGTGACGAAATCCTTGACAAGGAAGAAGAGAAGCGCCGTGCTCAGGTAAATGCTGCAATCGACGGACTTGTTGAAGACCTTGCAGACGAGTTTGGCTTTGAGTTTGAAGTTGAACGCAAGAAGGAATACTACAATAAGACTGCTGATATGAAGGCTACCGCACAGGACTTGCGCGAGCAGTATCAGGCAGAGGCTAACGTCAGAAAGCAGAAGGAAGCTGACATTAAGCTGATTGAAAAGGCCTGTGGCGGCGAGTTTGCAGAGTTCATCAACCCTAAGACTTATATTGACCTGCTTCAGTATGAGCCTGCTTCTGTGGTATATGAAAAGGTTGAAGCAGAGAAGGAAAGACTCCGTGCCAAGTTTGCTGAGAAAGCTGCAGCTTCTCCTGTCCCTGCTGAAGTGCAGGAAGAGCCTGTACAGATTGGAATTAAGGTCAATAAGGACGCTATGAAGAGCGACTTCCCGGGCCTTAATAAGAAAATGACGCTTCAGCTTGAGTACCCTGTAGACTTGGGTGACGAGCTGACTCGTATCTTTGACGAGCTTCGTAAGAATGGAGTAAAAATGAAGGTGCTCAAGGTTGAAGAACCTGAAGTGCCTGTATTCTAAGGAGAGTAGAATGATTAGATATCATTTGACAGTAAAGTTTCATAATACAGAAACAGATGCGTTTGATTCAGACGATTACTATTACTGGATTGACACAGACAAAAACATTGTTGTCGGGGACTACATAATCCTTAAAGACGACGTAAACTGGGACGCCTTGAAGGTAGTAAAGGTTGTAAAGGCGGTTGTCTTTGAAGCTGGTATGACAGGCC
>AUXO015113276.1_pt1 | contig 10244 bp, 10 predicted proteins | sample 768731 | NCBI WGS metagenome assembly AUXO01 (sample SAMN02715735, study PRJNA202380) | gut metagenome | biome: sheep rumen | host: Ovis aries | place: New Zealand: Palmerston North | reverse complement strand
GGGAAGGCACGCAAAGAATAAATAACGCCTTTTTTTGTTTTTGATATTATTTTGGGACCCATTCCCACCGCGAACTCTTCAACGTTTATATTGCAAAGACACGCAGCTTTAAAATGTCCCCATTCGTGTACGGTAACTATTGCACTTAACATTAAAAGTGTAATTATAATACCCATCAAAGACATAAAATCACCTCTTCGGAATATTTCCTTGCTTCTTTATCGGCATTAAGGACATCATCAAGTGTATAGTTGCCGATAACTTTATGTTTATTCATTGTTTTTTCAATTACCTTGGGAATATCGGTAAAACCTATTCTGCGATTCAAAAATGCGGCAACCGCGATCTCATTTGCGGCATTCATTACAGCAGGCATTGTACCTCCTGTTTTTATGGCATCGTATGCAAGAGTAAGGCAACGAAATTTGTCTGTTCTCGGTTTTTCAAATGTCAATGAAGAAACGGAAAATATATCAAGCTTTTCAAAGCTGTTTTTTACTCTTTTGGGATATGTGAGAGCGTATTGTATGGGAACTTTCATATCGGGAACCCCAAGCTGTGCGATTATTGCCCCGTCCTCATACTCTACCATTGAGTGTATAATACTTTGAGGGTGAACAACCACCGTTATTTTTTCCAGCGGGACATTAAAAAGCCACTTTGCCTCAATTACTTCAAGTCCCTTGTTCATAAGTGTAGCAGAGTCTATGGTTATTTTTTTACCCATGCTCCAATTGGGATGATTAAGTGCCTGTTCTACGGTGACATCATCAAGAGAATCTCTTTTTCTGAAAGGGCCTCCCGAAGCGGTAAGGAGGATCTGACGGATATTATTTTCTTCATTTCCCTGAAGAGATTGAAATATAGCGGAATGTTCACTGTCAACAGGATACATGTTCACATTGTTTTCCCTGACAAGCTTCATTATAAGCTCACCGCTTGTTACAAGGGTTTCCTTGTTTGCAAGAGCAATGTCTTTTTTATTTTTTATAGCCTCTGCGGTAGGTTCAAGACCTATGTTTCCAACCACAGAGTTTACAACGGTATCGCTTTTTTCGTGGGTAGCTACTGCCTTTAGTCCTTCCATACCGCTTAATACCGTTATTTTCATATCGGAAATTCTGTTTTCGAGCTCCTTAGCCTTTTCCTCGTTCATTACACAGACAAGCTCGGGTTTAAACTGTCTTATTTGCTTTTCAAAAAGTTCAATGTTTACGTTAGTGGACATTGCCTTAACGGATATTGAACCTATTTCTTTTACAACCTCTAATGTTTGAGTGCCTATTGAACCGGTCGAACCCAAAATAGATATATTTTTTGCCATATAATCATCCTATCAAACCAAGTAATTCAATTAGTTTCGTAAAAATATAAACTGCGGGTGCGGTAAAAATAACAGAATCAAATCTATCCATCACTCCGCCGTGGCCCGGCATAATTTTTCCGTAATCTTTAATCCCCGTTTCTCTTTTAATTGCGGAGGCGGAAAGGTCACCAAGCTGAGCAAGTATCGAGCAGATGATGCCGATAAATGCAAATACAAGCATAAATGCCGTTTTATCGGTTGCTTTACCCGACAATACCGCACCGTATATAATGCATAAAAGCAAAGAAGTGATAATACCGCCCACAGAACCCTCTATAGTTTTTTTGGGGCTTAAAACGGGGGCAAGCTTATGCTTTCCGAAAAACCTTCCTGCAAAATATGCTCCCGTGTCGGTACCGAAGGCACATACAAAAGGCAGCCATACAAAGCTGAAATGCTCCTGTCTTACGGTATATATGGAAGATATCATCACACCGACATATATGAAGGCAAAAGCGGTCACGGTTACGTCTTTTATACTGTTTTTACTATGCGTAAAGACAAAATATATAAGCATTGCCATCACAAACAGCATTGTTGCAATGGTATAATATATTACGGGCAATGAACAATCAATAAAAACAATATACAGCAATTCCGCTAAAACGGAAAGAAAATGAATCGGCTTTATCTCACCGCTTACGGCTTTACACAGCTCTATCATACCAAAAGCGGTGAGCACAAATATGGAACCTTTCAGCAAAGCACCGCCTGCAATAAGAAAGAAGAAAAGTAAGGGCAATGCCACAATGGAGCTTACTACTCTTGTTTTCATTTTTTGTCCTCGTTTCTTCCTCCAAAACGCCTATCCTTTGTTTGATAATAGGCTATCGCCTCTTTAAGGTCTTCTACGGTGAAATCGGGCCAGAGCTTGTCGGTAAAATAGTACTCGGAGTATGCCGCCTCCCAAAGGAGAAAATTACTTGTGCGGTACTCTCCGCTTGTTCTTATTATAAGCTCGGGATCGGGAAGTTCGGGTGCATCGAGATATGAAGATATAAGAGCATCGTTGATGTTTTCGGGAGATATTTTACCCGAAAGGCAATCTTTTGCTATTTGAGTAGTCGCCCTTCTTATTTCGTCTCGTCCGCCGTAATTAATGGCTATTGTAAGTGTTATTCCCGTTCTTTCCTTGGAAAGCTCCTTAACTCTTATTATATCGTTTCTGAGACCTTCATTTAATGCGGACAGGTCACCCATTGAGTTTATTCTCAAGGACATGGATTCGTTTTCATTAAAATAGCGGTTAATGTACTCTCTTAAAAGACCCATTATGCCGTTTACTTCTTCTTCCGTCCTTTTCCAATTTTCGGTTGAAAAGGCGTACACGGTTATGTAGTCGACACCTAAGCCCTCAGCATCCTTGAGAAGCTTATCAAGAGCCTGTGCCCCCGCTCGATGTCCCATTACTCTGGGTAGAAATCTTTTCTTTGCCCAGCGTCCGTTTCCGTCCATTATTATGCCTATATGCTTGGGTACTTCGTTTTTCATGGTATCAATTTCCTCTTAAAAATATACTTATAAAATCATTAAAAATTATTACGATATGATAGGACGAACCGACTTTACCGCCTTTCAAATCTGTCAGCCTTTATTCAAATACGGCACTGTCGCCCAAAGCTGAAAACATTTCTTTTGTGAGAGTTATCCGTTCGCCCTTTTCATCAACATTTACAATATTTTTGCTGTTATATTCCTTTTCAAGCATTATGCTTACTTCAATTTTTCTTTTGAAAAAATCCTCAAGCTTTTTTTTGATATCATCCATATTATTATCGCAAAAGTCAACATATGTATTAGCTTTGCAAACAAAAGTAACACAGTTGTTGTCAAGATAAACAGGATAAACATAATTTTTTATAACATTTCTCATAAAGCCTTTGCAAGTATCGGAAAACTCTTTCCAACGAACTATCACCGATTTGTAATCCTCGGGAACGGCAATTTCGATAACCGGAGCTTTTTCTTCATTGGGAACAAGTACCTCGGATATGGTTTTTACGGATGAAAAACTACCCTCACTTACAGACTTTTCAAGCTGAGAAAGCCTTTTCAAAAGAGCCCCGTACATTGTGGTATTAACGGGATAACATGCTCTTAGGCACTCTGTTTCAAGCAAAATTCTTTCATCGGAAGCATATTTCAGCTTTGACGGAAGCTCTGCAAACTGCCTTGTCAATGTCATAAGGTAATGGAAACCAAGCTCGGATGCCTGCTTATTAAGCTGTGAAATGTATTCTTCGGAATAATCAAGCACACCCTTATCGGCAGTGATGCTTATAAGCAAATTTCTTAAATGAAGTGCGAAATCGGAGCTGAATTGCGACAGATCTTTTCCCTGCTGCGTAATACCGTCTATTATTTCCATACATCTTCCGCTGTCGGCATTGTTTATAGCTTCGGTCAAAGAAAAAAGTGTTCCCTTGTCTACCGCTCCTGTTATCTGCCGTACATCATCTGCCTGTACCTGCCTATCAAAGTAGAAGCTCACGCATTGTTCAAGTATGCTCAAGGCATCTCGCATGGCACCGTCGGAAAGCTCGGTGATATAATTTAGAGCATCTTCGCTGACATTCAATCCTTCACTTGAACAATATTCATTAAGTACGTTAAACATTGAATCATGAGAAATTCTGTGAAAATCAAATCTTTGACAGCGAGAGAGAACGGTTACGGGTATTTTTTGAGGATCTGTTGTGGCAAGGATAAATATAACGTGTTCGGGAGGCTCTTCAAGTGTTTTAAGCAAGGCATTAAATGCCGCAACAGAGAGCATATGAACCTCGTCTATGATATATACCTTAAATCGACCCGTTGAGGGTGGATATTTGACCTGCTCTATTATCTCTCTTATATTTTCCACGGAATTGTTACTTGCCGCATCAAGTTCGGCAACATTAAGAGATGTTCCGTTTAGGATACCTTTACAGCATTCACATTCGTTACAAGGTTTATTGCTGCCCGTACAATTAACAGCCCGTGCAAAAATCTTTGCCGTACTTGTTTTACCTGTTCCTCTGGTTCCGCAAAAAAGATAGGCATGATTTATTTTATCGGAATCTATCTGATTTTTCAGAACTCTTATTATATGATCTTGACCTATAACATCATCAAAATGTTTAGGCCTGAGTCTTCTGTACAGAGCCTGATATGCCATCTTTTTCACCGACCCTTTCGATATTTTTCATAACGATCACAGCATAGGCTATGATTATAGCGTAATATATTAGTCTTATTCCCGGTACCCTGTAAAATATACAGAAGAATAACTCGGGAAAGGTAATCATATATATTGACAGTTTAGTAATCTGTGAAAAATTAAACTCGCTTTTTTCAACCATACTTTTTATCAAATTCATGACAAGAGCAGCCACCAAAATGTCTAATGCCAACTGAATAAGCTGTCCAAAAAAAAGCAGAATAACGCAAGGTATACCGAAAAGCGTTAAAAAAGCCGATGAATTAATATATTCTATAAGATTGCTTTTGTCTATATATACATTGTTTTTCGAATCTGTTTTTGTGGTAACACCCAATGCCTGCATAAACTTAAAAACATCACTCATTTTGAAGGTTTGAGGCATGGTACCGTTGGCAAAATATACTTCTTTACTGTCAGCAAGTATTTCGTTTGTCATTTCATATTTTGAAAAAGAGGAAAGTTCACCCTTCGTATCAATATATATCCTCATTCTCGATTCAACGTCGGCATAGTCGATTTTATCGCAGCTTAAAGTATCCGACGTCAATTCAAAGTTTGGTATAATTTCTTCAAGAGAAGAGGATAATTTACCGGAGACAACATTGCTGAAAACAAAGCCCAATACCGTTATTAACGTGCAAATAACAGATAAAGACACATAATAAACCGCTGTTGAAAGGGCAGATACTTTAAGCAGTGACCCATAGTTTTTAAATTTATATATTGCAGTTGTGAACTGTTCAATTATATTCACATTATTCCTCCGCTTACTTATTCATAGCTGTAGTCATAGTTTTCCGCAGCATAATCCGTTTCGGCCGAATAATCGGTGTTGTCATACTCGGGCTGCTCATAGACTGTGTTTTCGTATTGTTTTGTTCCGACATAGGTAGTCTCGGGACGAGCAGCGTAAACACTTGTGTTAAGCTTTACCGACTCAACAAACTGTCCGTTCTCATACACGTTTTTGTACAGGTCATAGGTCAAGCCGTTCATCGGATAAAGAGTTCTTGTTTCACCTTCGTACATATCGGGGTCATTTCGTTTAATGGGTTCCCCGGGTTCGGTGACTTCCACAAGCTCGTTATAAAGCTCAATCGTTCTGCCGGGAGAATGTATTTCTTCTCCGTACAAGTTAATGCAAACATTGTTGTCTGCAAGAAACGCCTCTATATATACAGGCTTTTTGGTATCGTTTTGAAACTTTAAATCAAGATAATCTCCCGCAAGTGTCGCATCAAAAGCATAATCGGCATAATTGACCTTCATGGAATGATTTGTTCTTTCCGTTACATTCAACTCAGCCTCAAGCAAAGCATCGTAAAGAGTACTTGATACCTGACACATTCCTCCTCCGATGGAATCCTCTATTTCTCCGTCAACTATCGTTCCGGCACTTGCCCATCCGTTTTCTTCGGTGCAGGGATTAAAGCAAGCATTGACGGAAAATTCCTCGTTGGGGTATACAATCTGACCGTTCAATTTTTCACAACCGTTTTTTAGATTCTGTATCCTGTTATCGTCTCCGTCGGAGTAATAGCTTGTGTATGAACCTATGAGCTTATCGGCTCCTTCAAACATACTTGTTTCGATTTTGGGTTGTGTTTGCTTTATATCGAATTTTACGGTTTTCCCGAAATCTTTATTGTCAAAAAGTTCGATAATTTCATCGAATAAAGCCTTTGAATCCATCTCATAGCCGATTTGTGACGGAGTAACTTTAAAAGCTCCGTTTTCTCTTTTTTCGGTGGCATTGCTTGCTTTTATGTTTACCTCGTTTGCTATTGCATTTACCGTCTGTTGAACCTTATCTTTACTGAAAGAAAGGGTATGAAAATTAACCGTGCCGTTTTCAAGGGCATAATATTCCCTTTGCCAATCGGAGCTGCTTGCATCGGATGCAAAGGAAAGCGCTCTGTTGGCTGCTCCTTCTATATCGTATTTAATGTCAAAATCGGACATTTTGTATGTATAGCTGTGGGTACCGTCAGAACTTTCTATTGTTATGGCCGTATCCTCATCGGATACCTTCAGATCTTTGTTCTTATTTAAAGCCGCAACAAGCCTTTCTTTGTTGAAGCCCTTATATGCTTTTCCGTCTATCAAAACATTGTTTTTTACAAGCAAGGCGGATTGACCGACTCCCTGAGCCAGCTTACTGCTGTACGAGCCAAGCATTATTGAATTTTTAAATAATATCAATCCTGCACAAAGAACGATAGCCATGCAAATTGCCAAAGGTAAATAAGCTGTGATGTAGCTCATTGATCTATTACGCTTTTTTGATGACTTTCTTCTTTTTCTGTTTGTGGTGGATGATCTTGTATAATTCTTCTTTTTTGACGAGTCCTTTAAACTTTCCTCTGCCATATAATCACCTGTTTTGCATCCTTGCTTTAAAACTGTTTCTTACTCGGTAACAACATATATTACGCAATCGTTCAATTTCTTAAGTAGAAGATCCTCTATGATGGGAAGTGTTTTTTCAACATTCATCGTATTAAGACTGAATTTTGAGATCTCTTTATCTATTTCGGGTTTAAGTGATGTAAGAACTTCCTTTGTTTTTTCGTTGTCACAAATATATTCGGGATCTATATACTCGGGGTCGGAAAGAAGATCTTTTATTTGATCTTCTTTTAATCCCTTGCACATATTGTAGCCTGTTTCAACGGCTCCGTCGATATTGTATTGAGCCCCAAGCTGAGTAAATGAAAGCGTTTTTTCATAATCTCCGTAGGGTATGCCCAACGTAACACTGTAGCTGTCAAGCTCATCAAAGCCTTCTTTTGCCCTTTTCTTTGCTTGTTCCTTTGTAAGACCGCCTATTGAGTATCTTTCTATATATATGCCGGGATAAATTATATCGGCATTTACAAGAGCCTCATTTTCGACTTTGGTATTTCTTTTTCCGCTGTTTAAGTAGAAAACAAGCCCTATCACCATAAAAACAAAGGAACATGCAAAAACAGCGGCAATTTTTTTATTCAGTTTCAAAATAATGACCTCATTGTATAAAGAATACGGACACCGAACCTAAAATCATACATAATATCAGCACTCCGGCAACTACTCCGCAAATTATTCTTTTTGTTTTCTGTGACATTCTTTTTCTCATTTTTATCTCTCCTATTCCCAAAAACCGAACAGACTTTTAATCGAGAAATTTGGCTGTTGCGGTTCATCTTCTTTGTATTCCAAATATTTACCCGCACCTATGGCAACGCATTTTACAGGGTCGTCCGCGGTTACACATTTTACACCCGTTCTGTCTTCTATAAGGTCGCTTATACCTTCCAAAAGAGAACCTCCGCCTGTGAGAACTATCCCTCTTTCAAGTATATCGGCAGACAACTCGGGAGGAGTGTTTTCAAGTACGCCTATTACCGCCTCAACAATATCGTCAGCCGTTTTTTTCATGGCCTTGTACATTTCTTCCGTAGATACGGTAATAGTGTCGGGAAGCTTTGTGTTTTTATTTATTCCGCTTACCTTTGTTTCAGCATAGGGAGTTTTTTCGGACACGGTCCCGATTACAACTTTAAGGTTTTCGGCAGTTCCCTCGCCTATAAGTATATCTCTTTCCATGGAAATGTATGTTAAAATTGCATCGTTGAAGTTATCGCCCGCAATTTTTACCGATGTACTTATAACTATTCCGCCTAAAGATATTACGGCTATATCCGTAGTTCCGCCTCCGATGTCAACCACAAGAGAGCCGCAGGGCTTTGTGATATCTATGCCCGCTCCAAGTGCGGCTGCAACAGGCTCTTCTATAACATGGACCCTACCTGCACCCGCATATTTTGTGGCCTGTTCCACTGCCATTTTTTCCGTATCGGTAACACGACTCGGAACACATACCGCAACCGTTGGTTTTTTAAACCAGTCGGTGCCTATCGCCTTATCAATGAAGTACCTTATCATTTTTTCGGTAACTTCAAAGTTTGAAACCACACCCTCTCTTAAGGGTCTTACGGCAACAATATTTGTGGGAGTTTTTCCAAGCATTTTTCTTGCCTGCTCTCCTATTGCCACAATTTCCTTTGTATTCTCATCCACCGTAACGACCGAGGGCTCTTGCGCAACGATCCCTTTATTTTTACAGTAAACCAGAACGCTGGATGTTCCCAGATCTATTCCAATATCATTGTTTAAAAGCATCTTTATCCTCTGAATATCTCAAACTCCACGGCATAACCTTAGGCACAATCATTAAGCCTGTTTACCGTAAATTTTAATTTATCAATTCTGTTTTTGCCGACCTCAAGTATATCAAATGATATATTATCTTCGGCATATTTTTCACCTTTTTTGGGGAAATAACCAAGCTTACCGATAATATAGCCTCCCACCGTTTCAATATCCTCGTAGGAAAGACTTGTTCCGATAAGATCGTTTACATCGTCAAGCTTCGCATTTCCTTTTGATATATAAACATTTTCTCCAACTTTTATAATGTCATCGGTATCTTCTCTTACCTCGTCTATAATATCTCCGACTATTTCCTCAATAAGGTCTTGCAAGGTTATTATTCCCGCTGTTCCGCCGTACTCATCAAGAACTATTGCCATTGGAATCCTTTCCTTTTTCATTATACTGAAAAGATTGGAGCAAAGTTTTGATTCATAGGTGAAATAAGGTTCTTTCATATAATCATTTATTACAAATTTTTCTTTATCTTCTATGAACATTATATCTTTAAAAGAAAGTATACCCACAATATGGTCGGTTGTTTCGGCATACACCGGTAGCCTTGTATATCTTTCTTTTTTGAATACTTCAATTACTTCTTCCAAGGAGGTATTTTGTTCCACCGCCACCATATCTATACGAGGGATCATTACTTCCTTAGCTTCGCAATCACCGAAATCGACAACGTTTGTTATCATTTCCTTTTCTTCGGATTCGAGAATTCCCTGCTCATGACCTACATCAAGCATTGTTCTGAACTGATTTTCGGTTATGACGGGAGCAGTGTTCCCATTGCCTGTGATAAGCCTTAATAATGCACCCGTAATAATGTTGAGTATGAATATTACGGGGGTGAATATTATCGTACATAAATATATAGGCTTAATAACAAGAACACTTATTTCAACATTTTTTTCTTTTGCAAGTGTTTTTGGCGTTATTTCACCGAATATAAGTATTATAAGAGTAAGAATACCCGTTGCTATTCCAACTGCGTTATTACCCAGATATTTTGTCGCAAGTACGGTTGCCAATGCCGATGCACCGATGTTCACAAGGTTGTTTCCTATAAGTATTGCCGAGAGCATTTTTGATGGGTCTGTCAACACTTTTTGAACAAGCGCGGCATTTTTTACTCTCTCATCCACCATTGTTCTGAGTTTTATATCATCTATTGATGTTAAAGCCGTTTCCGAACATGAAAAGAAGGATGAAAGGGCTATGCACATAATCAAAATAAGTATCTGCGAACTGTCCGAGTCCACTAAAAATCACACTCCTTATATATAGAAAGCACTGATTAGTTAGTCAGTGTTTCCTTTATTATTGTTTTTTAATTTTCTTATACCTTGATACATTAAGTAATATTCCTATAGAACCGAGCATAACAGTAAGAGATGTTCCTCCGTAACTTATAAAGGGAAGAGCTATACCGGTATTTGGAATGGTGTTTGTTACAACGGAAATATTTATCAAAACCTG
>AUXO012521996.1_pt1 | contig 10244 bp, 11 predicted proteins | sample 768731 | NCBI WGS metagenome assembly AUXO01 (sample SAMN02715735, study PRJNA202380) | gut metagenome | biome: sheep rumen | host: Ovis aries | place: New Zealand: Palmerston North | reverse complement strand
CAACATCTGTGATGCATTTCCTCAATACACCATGGATTACATCTTCAGAGGAATCGAGGTTGAAACATCTGATAAACTATTTGTCAGGATCAAAAATCTGAATACAGAACAGCGGGAATTGGTTGAGAACCTCGTTTCTACTCTTGAGCAGCAGGCTAAGAGATAATTCCATTTCTATTTTCCCATATGGCTGACCCATTCATTACATGACGATCGGACATGAAAATAACTTAGAGCGCAAGACCATTACACAAATAGTGCAGTCATGCGCTTTTTAAGCTTTATCCATGAAAAATGAGGGGGAGGTGAATGGCACGGACAAAAATGCCTATTCTACCAATTCTGCTGTTTTATGCATACCACAACTACTTCCAACAATCTCGCGATAGAATAAATCAATCAATACCCCAGATAAGCCCAGCGATCACGTATCCGCGCGTAGGTGAGGTCGCTAACAAGCACTTCATTCTGTGTGCGGTTATCGAATTCCCGATTCACTATATTTGGTATATCCGCTTTGTTTATCTTGGTTTTATGCGGACGATATCGCTTAATTGTATAGGCAGAAACCAGGCCGTTTTCCCGCATGATACGGTCGATCCTGCGTCTGGAGACCGCATATCTGATTTTTTCGTTCTACCTTGATTTTTCTGGTTCCATATACCCTCTGGTTTTTTACGAACACCTCAACAAAGATGTCATTATAAGGATCTTTTTTGAGTTCTGCGGCCTTCTTATCCTTTAAGTTATAGTACATTTGACGACTGATCTTTAGGTATGTGCACATGGCGGAAACAGGATATTTATGTTTATTCGCACTGATAATGGCTACTTTCGTCCCATTATCAGCGCCACTTGCTTTAAAATGTCATTCTCCATTTTTAGCTGCCGGTTCTCTTTCCGTAACTGAATCAATTCAATTTCCTCTGGTGTGAGATTATCTGCTTCGTGAAATGGTCCGGAGTTCCTGGACGGGCTGAACCAACTGCACAATGCGGAAGAGGTCAAATCATATTCGGCGAGTATATCTTAAAATGGTTTTCGTTTGTATACAGAGCTACCATCTGAGCCTTAAATTCATCTGAATTGTGTCGTGGTCTTCTTCTCTCTGACATGGTGTTTTCCTCCTATAGTATAATAGTTATAATGTCCCTCATATTTTTGTCTGCTTAATTGTAGACTATCCACACCGTTGCAAAGAGAGAAGTCCTGAAGGTGTTCTCTGATTTGACGACGATAGCACGGGAATTGTAGGTAAGGGACAAAATTGGCCGGCAGGTATCACTTTTTACGAAAAGGGTGTAAACCTGCCGGCTATAGTTGTGTTAATCAAGCTCAATTCCCCAAATATGAAATTTTATTACTTTTGGGGAACAGTTTGAGTGAGCCATTCAGTAGCATCAATGATACGGATGCCTTCATGCTGATACTCCGGCTGCCAGGTGCGGGCGATCAGCAGCTGGGACAGGCATCTTTGATCTGCAGCAACGGGGCGGTTTCCCGCTCAAAGGTTTTGGGTTCGGATATATCATTCGCAACCTGAATATACAGTTTCTCGCCTTGTTTCATGGCGACAAAATCGATTTCTTTTTTATAGAGGAGCCAGCATATACTTCACAGCCGCGCCGCAGCAGTTCAATGGCAATTATGTTTTCCAGCACGCGACCATAGTCCATGTTTTTCATCCCCAGCCTGGCAAAACGGAAGCTTTGATCAGCAAGGTAATATTTATCTTCAGAGTAGAGATAACGTTTCCCTCGGATGTCATACCGGCGAATCCTGTAAAAGGCAAAAGCCTTGCACAAAGCATCGATATATTTACCAACTGTCTTGTGATCGACTTTACTCTTGTTTGAAGACAAAGTATCCGTAATGGAACGGACGGAAGCTACATGTGGTTGGAAAGCGATAATGTCCCAGTAGATGGAATTGGAAAATGTTCGGCTTCGTGCATGGAAACACTGACCGGCAGCCTGCGAATTCCTTTCCACAATAATTACGCAAACAGATTGTAGCCCTTGATGCTGCAAGCCCTCGAGGACAACCATGTCTCTGCACGCTGCGTATATTCCACTCTTGTCGAAAACGGCTTCTTTTCTGCGTCTTATATGGTATTCGACAGGAATCTTATACTTTACCGATCTTATAAAGGACAAATTTGATTTTTAGGCGTGTCTTTTGACACCCGCTCAGTTATCCTGCTACTGCTTTACCGATATGGAGGATAGTGCAACGCTGGTACTGTGTTTGCGGAGGCAGAGCTTTTATCTGTGTGCAATAAGAACCGGATCCAAAACGATAGAAAACCAGCCTGTCGAAGACAAGCTGGCTGATAAACTTATTCCACTTCAAATATAGCTTCGATTTCTACCGGTGAATCCAAAGGCAGCTGATTGACCGCCACAGCGGTACGGGCATGTTTACCAGCTTCTTCGAATACATCGAATAACAGTTCACTGGCACCGTTGGTAACCAGATGTTGCTTGTCAAAGCCGGTTTCACTGGCTACAAAGGCCTGCAGCTTCACGACATTTTTCACGCGGTCCAGATCCTTCAGCTGGTATTTGACTGCTGCCAGCATGTTGATGATACATAAACGGGCGCATTCTTGTCCTTGTTCCAACGTCAGATCTTTTCCGAGCTTTCCTGTATATAATAATTGGCCATCTTTGGTGGTTGGCAGCTGTCCGGAAACAAATAACAGGTTACCGGCTTGTTTAACAGGAATATACATCGCTTTAGGTTCAGAGGAAGCGGGTAATTCAATACCCAGCTGTTTGATTTTGTTTTCAATATTCATAAAGAGATCCTTCTTTCTTTGATAAAAAATATAAGCTTCCTGTTTGCGTTTGTCAAATAGGAACATTTTGTTAAGAAACCATTGACTTTCATTTTACGGATGGCTGGTTTTCCATGTATAATGGTAAGAAATACGGAGGGGAAAATATGCGGGATTTTTCTCATGTGAAAAGTGTCATCATCAAAGTGGGATCATCTTCTCTTTGTGATGAAAAAGGAAATATAGATACGGAGCGGATCCTTCGTTTTATTGAACAGATTGCGATGATCCGGCGAAAGGGAATACAGGTTACACTGGTATCCAGCGGGGCCATCCGAGCTGGACAGAAGGCAATGAATTTGAAAAAGAAGCCAAATACGATTCCGCAAAAGCAGGCATTGGCAGCTATTGGACAAGCTTCCTTAATGCGGATCTATGACCAGTTGTTTAACTTGTTTCATATAAAGAGTGCGCAGGTATTGATGAATCATGATGATTTTGACCATCGAAAACGTCTTTTGAATTTTACCAATACCATGCAGGCTTTGATGGAGTATGATGTGCTGCCGATCATCAATGAAAATGATACATTGGCTGTCGAGGAGATCAAGGTCGGAGATAATGATACCATTGCTTCTCTGGTTGTTCCGATCGTCAATGCCGATCTGGTCATCCTGGTCAGTGATATTGACGGCTTGTATGATTCCAATCCGAATCAGAATCCGGAGGCCCGGTTGATTGCGGAGGTGCAGGAAGTCACCCCGGAAATAGAAGCTATGGCCGGAGATACCAGTTCTTCGATGGGAACCGGAGGTATGATCACCAAGCTGCGAGCGGCCAAGGTGTGTAATGAATATGGCTGTGATATGGCCATCATAAATGGTGAAGTAAAGAATTCCTTGGTGGATTTTATTGAAGGAAAACAGATCGGAACACTTTTCAACGGCAGAGTGGGAAGAAATCTGAACAGTCGTCAGCATTGGATCATGTATCAGACATGGGCGAAAGGATCGATCAAGGTCGATGATGGCTGTAAACGGGCATTACGAAGACATAAGAGTTTGCTGCCTTCAGGTATCATCTCAGTGTCAGGCGATTTTACCATGTCGGCCGTTGTCGATATAGTAGATAAAGAAGGACAGAAAATTGCGAAAGGAATCACAAATTACTCTACAGAGGAGATTTCCCGGATCCGGGGCTTGAAAAGTGATGAAATTGAGGGTGTATTAGGTTATAAGGATTACGATGAGGTGATCCACGCCAATAATATGGTATTAGTGAAAGGATAAAAAAATGATCGAACAATTATTAACGGAAGCAAAACTGGCTTGTCGTCAGTTTCAAATCGTCGGTAAAGAGACAAAGATCCAGGCATTGGAAGCTATTGCGGATGCCCTGGTGGCAAATAAGGAACGAATCATAAAAGCCAATAATAAGGATATTGAAACAGCCCGTGCGAATGGGATGCGCGAGAGCATGATCGACCGGCTTTTATTAAACGAAGAGCGGATTGAAGAAATGGCGCAGGGATGTCGTCAGGTAGCCCATCTGGATGATCCGGTCAATCAGGTCATACGCGAAATGGAAAGACCCAACGGACTGATCATTCAACAAGTACGGATCCCGATCGGAACCGTAGGTGTCATCTATGAAGCCAGACCTAATGTAACCGTCGATATTGCGGCAATCTGTATAAAGACTAACAATGTCTGTATTTTAAAGGGAGGAAAGGAAGCCTTTCATTCCAATATGGAATTAGCCAATGTAATGAAAGAAGCTGTCCGTGATATTCTACCAGTCAACCCGATTTATATGGTGGATGTGATGGACCGTAAAGTTGTCGGAGAGATCATTACCGACCGCCAGCATGTGGATGTGGTTGTGCCACGTGGGGGAAAGGGATTGATCCAGTTTGTGGTACAGAATGCCAAGGTACCGGTGATTGAAACCGGCGCCGGGCTGTGTCATCTGTATGTGGATGACAAGGCGGATATAGATATGGCTGTGACCATTGCGGAAAATGCCAAGCTGCAGCGTCCGAGCGTATGTAACGCAATTGAGACCATCTTGGTTCATAAGGATGTCGCAAAGGAATTTTTGACGAAACTGGCACCTGTTTTTGCGTCTGTAAAAATCTATGGCGATGAAACCAGTTTGCGTTATATTGATGGACAACCGGCAGAAACAGCCAATTACGCGACAGAATATGATGATCTGATGGTCAATATCAAAGTGGTCGAAGATGTCAATGAAGCCATTGAGCACATCTATACGTATTCTACGAAGCACTCGGAGTGTATTGTGACAAAGGATGCGGACAGGGCACAATATTTTATGGATGCCCTGGATTCTGCCTGTGTTTATCACAATGCGTCGACTCGCTTTACCGATGGAGGCCAGTTTGGGTTTGGTGCAGAAGTAGGTATCAGTACCCAGAAGCTTCATGCCCGCGGGCCGATTGGTCTGCAGGAGATGACCTCTACGAAGTATCGGATCTATGGAAATGGACAGGTACGGAAGTGAGACTGGAACTGGAAGGTTTAAATAATACAAGAGATCTGGGCGGCATGGTGACCAAAGATGGGTTGGTCATCCGTCCGAATCGTCTGCTTCGCAGCGGCATGTTATATGGGGCTACACCGGATGATCTGAAGGTATTAAAAAAACATGGAGTGACCAAGATAGTGGATTTTCGCACTGGACAGGAAATTAAGGAGAAACCGGATCCATTCTTGGAGGGTGTGACATATATCCATCTGCCGGCCTTTGAACAGATCAACCCGGGATTGACAAGAGACAAGCGATCAGATCAGAAGGCCATCCACCAATCAAAAATGTCGAATGTGAAGAATATCAAGCAGGTCATGATAGGAATGTATGAAAAGCTTGTTACAGATGCTCATTCTGTCCGCCAGTACCGTCGTTTTATTCATGAGGTCATGGAGAATGAACATGCGACGCTTTGGCATTGTACAGCCGGAAAAGACAGAGCCGGTTTAGCCACTGTGATCGTATTGGAAATACTGGGTGTGGACAGGGGTTTGATCATTGATGATTATCTGCTGACACAGACGTATTTAAAACCGGAAGTGGATGAATTGATTGTGTTATTGACAGAGGCGGACCCGACATTAGATCCCGATCTTTTGCGGATCTTCTTCGGAACCGATCGGGAATATATACAAACTGTTTATAAAGTGGTAGAAGAAACGTATGGTAACTTTGATGCGTTTGTACACACAGGGTTACAGGTCACGGATGCACAAATTGAAAGCTTTTGCCAACATTGCTTAATAAAAGGATGATTTTGTGGAAATACCACAAAGTCATCCTTTTTACATCTGATCGGAGTCTTCCGGTTCCTGTTCCAGCTTTTCCTGCCGTTTTTTTAACGCGCCGGCGGCCAGCAGCAAGCAGATAAAACAGAGCGCAAAGACCATCACTCCACTGAAAACACCTGCACTGATGCATCCCATGATCTTATCCGGGAAATCATGATAAACCTTGAAGGCAGTAAATGCACCAAATAATATGCCTGCAATCAAAGATACGATAAAGTTTGTCGATGTGTTCGGTTTCAAAGAACGGTCCCAGATCCCGTTTTTCAAACAGGCGACTACGATATAGATACATAGGATCATAAAGACGATCCATTCACCGGCAACACTCTTATAATCCGCATTTATAAAAACAGTTTGAATAAGAATGGCAGCCAACAGACCCCAAACCGCAAACCAGCATCCATTGTGTTCGATTTTTAATAAAGTTTGTTCTTGTCTTTCATCCAAATTATTCTTTTTCATTCTCTTCTTCCTCCCAGAATAAATCATTCAGTGTTACACCCAATGCCCGGCATATGGCCACACAGAGCTTGATGGATGGATTGAACTCACCGGCTTCAATCAATCCAATGGTTTGGCGGGTGGCTCCGGCTTTTTTAGCCAGTTCTGTTTGTGACATATTGCATTCAATACGACGGAACTTCATTTTCAGATTTCTCATTCTTTCCTCCTGACATGTACAATATATATTACATTTCTATAAATGTCAACTATATATTGCAATAAAAACATATAATATACAAATGTCATATAAAAAATAGATGCTTTTCAGCATCTATTTGATAAGTATTCAATAAATTCCGGTGTTACGGCCCGTGGACCACGGACAGCACGAATGCCCAGCTTCTTAAGCCTGGATAAGGGACACACATCATCCGGATAGGTTTCAAGTACATCCATTCGTATAATTTTGGACATGGATACATTGGAATCGGTATAAGTGTAAGGAATGTCGGTTTCCTTGACCACACATTTATATTTGACTGCTGAAATGGGAGCTCCAACATACAGATAGACAATATCTCCGACCTGGATGCGGGCACTTTGTTTCCATATCACATCGGTTTTCTGTGAAAAAGCCGTAATAACATCATAATATTTCGGATTTGCCGGTACGATCCATGCAGAACTGGCTTTTGCCGGTGAAATGACCATCTGACGGCTTGTATCGAGCAGAGACAGAATGACCTCATCCGGCAGGGTTTCGTCCAATATAATAGAAATCCAGTTTTTGTGGTTCATATGATAGGCAGGAAAGACACCTTTCATTTTTTTCAGTTCCTCATACATGTCCGGTTTACATTTCACATTGATGATTTCGACAATAGAATCATCATCGCCTTTCGTGATCCGGCTTTTTTCGACGGGAGCTATAAGTGCATACCATTTCCGATTACCATGATACCGAAAGACCGCATAGGACGGCCACTTTTTAAACGGATAATCTGGTTTTTCATGCATATCATGATTGATAGCCTTGGCAATCCGATTGGTCTGAGGAAATAGAAACGGCTGCTTTTCAAAGCAGGCTCTGGCAATATCATGCAGAATCTTTAGATAGGATTCACGAACCTGTCCGACAAAAGCGCCGGTGCTTGATTCCAGGCGAACCTGCACATATTCATCCTGTGTATCATTATCAATCACTTTGCCATAGACCTGTCCATGCGCATCGATCCGGATATAGGCAGTAAACTGTTCATCCATAAAAGATTTCTGATAGATATAGTCTGTATCTTGTTGATGGAAACCATACGCCAGCAGTGTTTCTTCCACAACGATTTTCCCTAAGAATACTTCTTGTTCTAACTGCATACGATCCTCCTATGGTTTGCGCATTGTCAGGCCGACTTTATGGGTCTGTTCATCAATCTTTAAAACCCATACTTGAATAATATCCCCGACTGCGACAATATCGCTTGGATGTTTGACACGTTTGGATCCCATTTGAGAAATATGTACCAGCCCGTCTTCATGCAATCCGATATCCACAAAAGCACCGAAATCCACGACATTACGTACTACACCTTCCAGCTGATCCCCGATATGCAGATCTTCAATAGACAGGATGTCTTTGCGCAGGATCGGCGCATCGTATCGATCCCGGTAATCACGCAATGGTTGTGCTATGGCTTCCAGGATATCTCGGGTTGTATAGGCATCCATGGCAATGGATGCAGGATCTAGATTCTGTATGGCCTGGCGGGCTTTCTGTGTTCCCAGATCATTTTTAGTCAAGCCCAGTGTCTCTAACAGTTCCAAGGCGAATGGATAGGATTCCGGGTGGATGCTTGTACGATCCAACGGTTCGTTTCCATCTTCAATGCGCAGGAAACCGGCTGCCTGTTCAAAGGCTTTGGCGCCGATTTTAGGGATTTTGGTAATATCCTTCCGGGAACGGATCGGGCCGTTTTCCTCCCGATAGGTTACGATATTGTTGGCTGTTGTAGCGTTTAAACCAGCTACATTTTTTAGTAAAACAGCACTGGCGGTATTGATGTTGACACCCACCCGGTTAACGGCTTTTTTGACGACGAAATCCAGGCGCTCCTTTAGTTCTTTGGCTGGCAGGTCGTGCTGGTATTGTCCGACACCGATGGACTGGGGATCGATTTTTATCAGTTCTGACAGGGGATCCTGCAGACGGCGTCCGATGGAAATGGCACTGCGCTGTTCCACATGTAGATCCGGAAACTCGCTGATGGCCAGCTTGGAAGCACTGTAGACGGAAGCACCGGCTTCTGAAACGATGGTATAGGATACGTTTAGATTGGCTTCTCGAATGACCTTGGCCACAAATGCTTCACTTTCGCGGCTGGCCGTTCCGTTTCCGATCGCAATGATATCGATCTTATATGCCCGGCACAGACCGATCAGCTTCTGTGCGGCCGCTTTAGGCTGTGCTTTCGGAGGATGTGGATAGATGACATCCACATGCAACATTTTTCCTGATTCGTCCAGCACTGCCAGTTTGCATCCGGTTCGAAAGGCCGGGTCAAATCCTAATACACGTTTGTTCTTGATGGGTGGCTGCAGCAAAAGTTTTTCCAGATTCATCGCAAACACATTTGTACTGGATTTCTGGGCTCGTTCGGTTAAATTTGAACGGATCAACCGTTCCACCGAAGGGATAGCCAGACGATGCAATCCATCTGCAATGGCTTCTTTTACATAGACGGCGGTCGGATTGTTAGGATAACGGATCATTCTTCGTTCGATCCATTTCTGCAGATAATCTTCATTGCATGTGATGGAAACAGTGATGACCTTTTCCTTTTCTGCCCGGTCGATCGCCATGATGCGATGATCGGCTACTGTTTCGATCCGTTCCGTATAATCATAATATTTCTGGTAGACTTTCTGTTGATCGGTATGCTCTTTTTTTTCTTTGGTGACCAGACGTCCATAGTGGGTCATGGAGTCATAGATTTTATCCCGGATCTTACCGTCATTGCTGATTTGTTCGGCAAGGATATCCTTTGCCTGTTGGATGGCTGTCGAGCGATCCGGCACATTTTCATTCAGATATGCATCGATTTCCCTTTCATCAAAACGTCGGGGCAACGATAAAAAAAGCGTAGCCAACGGCTCCAGCCCGTTCGCTATGGCAATGCCGGCTCTTGTCTTTTTCTTTTGCTTGTAGGGACGATAAATTTCCTCAATCTCCACGAGTTTGGAACAAGCCTGTACCTGTTGGACGATCTTGTCATCCAGTCTTCCTAATGTCTTAATTTTTTCCAGGACTTCTTCTTTTCTTTTTTCTAAATGCACCTGGTATTCATAAGCTTCCTGGATGGTACGGATCTGTTCTTCATCCAGTCCCTGCGTATGTTCTTTTCGGTAACGGGCAATAAAGGGAATGGTGGCTCCTTGTTCCAGTAAGTCCAGTGTATGTTCGATCTGGACAGGTTTTATATTTTGTTCTTTTGCAATTTGTTCAATAATTTTTGTTTCCATAAAGTACCTCGATTGGTAAAATAAACCTATATTAATATAACATAAGGATGTGAAAAAGAATGAAATATTTGATCGTTGGTGCCGGAGGTACCGGAGGGATCCTGGCATTTCAATTAAAGAAACATAACAGAGATGTTACGGTGATTGCCAGGAATAAACATTTACAA
>AUXO011920934.1_pt1 | contig 10244 bp, 13 predicted proteins | sample 768731 | NCBI WGS metagenome assembly AUXO01 (sample SAMN02715735, study PRJNA202380) | gut metagenome | biome: sheep rumen | host: Ovis aries | place: New Zealand: Palmerston North | reverse complement strand
GTGAATTTTGAAGATGATAAAGATCCTATTGCTGAGATGATTGAACTTAATAAACATGAAAGTTTTGCAAAATTTTATGATAATTTAAAAAGAATAATAGAGATAAATAAAGAACAAAACCAACAAGGTAAAAAAGCTGATGCAAGCACATTATCTAAAATAATAGCTAAAAAAGAACAAGAACTTGCAAGCTTAAAAAGCCAATTAGCTAGTTATAAAAATTCAAATAGACAAAATAAAGAATATAATAGTCCTGAAGAACAGTAATAACAAGTTAGAAAAGTAAAAAGGGGTAATATTAATTATTTAAATTAATATTATCCCTTTTATTGATATTGTTCTTGCATATAATAATAATTGGTGATAAAATACAAACATATATTTGATATTTTTAATTATATTTGTGATTATTTTTTGTAGAAAGAGAAGATTAGTATGAATAATAAAGAATACGGATTAGTTTTAGCTGGTGGTGGAATAAAAGGTGCATATCAAGTAGGAGTAGGGAAGGCTCTAAAAGAATTAGGAGTTAATATTACAGCAATTACTGGTGCTTCAATAGGTTCAATTAATGGCGCATTTATGCTTCAAGATAATTTAGAAGAAATGATAAAAATTTATGAAAATATAACTATTACAGATATAGTAGAAGTAAATAGTAAAATAGATTCAGAGAAGGATTTATTAAGTATTTCAAATATTAGAAAAGTATTCAAAGAATATGTAGAAAATAAAGGATTAGAAAATACACCACTTAAAGAATTACTTACAAATAATTTAGATTTAGATTTAATATATAATTCTAATATAGATTATGGGCTTATTTCATATTCTTTTAAAAATAAAAAACCTATACAACTTTTCAAAAAAGATATTCCAAAGGAAAAACTAATAGATTATATCCTTGCCAGTTCGTGTTTTCCAATTTTTAAGTCACAAAAAATTGGGGATATTGAACTTGTAGATGGTGGTTTTTTTGATAATGCTCCAATAAATATGTTAATAGATAAAGGTTATAAAAATATTATTGTTGTTGATGTACAAGGAATAGGATTTAATAAAAAAACTACAAGCAAAGATATTTATATTAAATTATTATCACCTAGTGAAGATTTAGGAGGACTATTTTATTTTAACCATAAAAACATAAAGAAAAATATCAAAATAGGTTATTTAGATACAATGAAAGCATTTAGTAAAATGCAGGGAAACTATTTTTATTTTTCGCAAAAAGAATTTAAAAAAATGTTAGATTATTTTAATTTGCAAATGATTGAAGGCTTAGAACTTGCCGGAAAAATATATAATATGGATAGATATAAAGTATATAGTTTTAATGAATTCATAAAAGAGCTTTATGAGAAACATAAAGAAGCTGAGAAAAAGTATAAACTTATTAAAAAGAGTTTTCAAAATAAATCAATTAAAGAAACATTTAAAAACATGCAAAATTCCGAAATAATACTTTGTTTTGCACTAGATGTTTATATAGGAAGACCAACTGCAAAGAAATTCAAAATATTAGATTCATATGTAAAAGCAGTTGAGGCTTTACTAGAATTAGAAAATTATGAGGAGAGCTAAAAATGGTAAATGAAGATGAACTATTAATAGAGAAAATTAGAAAAACTCCAATTGAGGAAGTAAAAAAAAGATTGTTAATTGAACTAAAAAGAGGAATTCTTTTAGAAAGACATTTAGCTGAACGGAATATTTATGGAAAATGATTGGTATAGTAATCAGGAAAAAGGTGAAGAATTAGTTGAAGACGAAAAAGAAGCGTTTGAAATATATAATAAAGCTATTTCTTCAAGTGAAAGCCAAATAAGAAAAATGCTATTAACTGAAATGAAAAAAAATCAAGCAAGAGAATTCTATCTTAAAGATAAGTCAGATGATACTGCTTTAGTGAAACCCAAACAATGGATATTATATAAACCTGAAGAAAAAGAAAATGATCGCTAATATAATTTATTTTTACATTAATTGAGAATAAACTTTAGGAGGAAAATTTGGAACTTAAAGGTCAGATTGAAGATTTTATTTATCAAAATGAATCAAATAGTTATACAATTGCTGTATTGCAAACTCAGGACTTAGATGAAATTACAGTAGTAGGATATTTACCTTTTATTGCAGTAGGAGATACATTAAAATTAACTGGGAAAATGGTAGTTCATCAAGAATATGGTGAACAATTTAAAATAGACACTTTTGAAAAATTAATGCCAGAAAGTGCTGAAGCCTTGGAAAAATATTTAGCAAGTGGAACAATAAAAGGAATAGGACCTGCAACTGCGAGAAAAATTATAGATAAATTTGGGGATGATGCAATAAATGTTTTTAAATTTGAGCCTATGAGACTTGCTGAAATTAAAGGAATTTCCAAAGACAAAGCATATGACATAAGTGAGGAGTTTAATGAAAAATGGGAAGTATGGCAAATAGTAAGTTTTTTAGAGCAATTTGGAATAGGTGCAAATAATAGTAAAAAAGTATATGATGCTCTTCGGAGTAAATGCTGTTGAAAAAATAGAAGAAAACCCATATGTTTTAGTGGATATTGTTTATGGAATTAGTTTTAATAATATAGACAAAATAGCTATGCAAATTGGAATTCCAATGGATAGTGATTATAGAATTAAAAGTGGAATAAAATACGCATTGTTAGCTTCAAGTTATAATGGAAATACTTGTGTTAGAAAAGAAAACTTAATTAATTATGTAAGTAGTATTTTAGAAGTTAGTGAAGATTTAATTGAAAATAGTTTAATAAATTTAAATGTTACATCAGAGATACATATAGTAGAAGAAACTCTTGATGGAAATGGTGATGTTGTAGAATGGGTGTTTTTAGAACCATTTTATAAAGCAGAAAAAAATATAGCAGAAAGACTAATAGCTCTTCGAGATTCAAGCAATATAAAACATATTAAAGGATTTGAAAAAGAAATTAGAAAAAATGAAGAAAAACTTGGAATAGAACTATCTGAAAAACAATTTGAAGCTATAAAACAAATTAATGATAATAATGTGTGTATAATTACAGGAGGACCGGGAACTGGAAAAACAACAATTATAAAATGTGTTATAGATTTATATAAAGAACATAAGAAAAAGGTTGTTTTATGTGCACCTACTGGAAGAGCTGCAAAAAGAATTACTGAAACAACAGGTGAGGAAGCAAAAACAATACATAGATTATTAGAAATTGGAAAATTTGAAGAGGATAAACTTGGAAGTGTTGATATTGATGTGGCTCCAGTAGATGGTGATGTTTTAGTTATAGATGAGATGTCTATGGTAGATGTCTTTTTAATGAATTATTTGGTAAAAGCAATTTACTTAGGCACAAAAGTAATATTTGTAGGTGACCCAAACCAACTTCCATCTGTTGGCCCTGGATCAATTTTGAAAGATTTAATTGATTCTAAGCAGTTTGCAACAGTGCATTTAGATAAAATATTTAGACAAGCAGCCAAAAGTAAAATTATAGTTAATGCTCATAATGTTAATCAAGGTATTAGTTTTGTTGGGAAAAAAGATTATGCAGAAGATGCAAATGATGATTTTTTTTATTTAAATGAATTAAATCAAGATAAAATTTTATACCATGTATTATCACTTTGCAAAGATAGATTAAAAAATTATGGTGATTATGAATTCTTTAAAAATATTCAAGTTTTAACTCCAACTAAAAAAGGAAAATTAGGAACTAAGGAACTTAATAAATCACTTCAACAAGAGCTTAATCCAAAAACAGATGAGGCAGAAGAAAAATCTTATGGAGATATTGTTTTTAGAGAAGGCGATAGAGTAATGCAAATTAAAAACAATTATGACATTTTTTGGGAAAAAGGTTCTAAAGATAATTTAAGAACATATGAAGCAGGAACTGGTGTTTTTAATGGAGAGATTGGTAGAGTTATTAAAATAGATAATAAAGAAAGACAACTTGAAATAGAATTTGATGATGGGAAAATTGTGTGGTATGCTTTTTCAGAACTAGACGAACTTGAACATGCTTATGCGATAACTATTCATAAAGCACAAGGAAGCGAATTTGATGTAGTTGTCTTAGTAATCCCACAAGCATCAAATATGTTACTTACAAGAAATTTATTGTATACTGCTTTAACTCGTGCTAAAAAGCTTTTAATTGTTATTGGAAATAGAAATTTAATTGATTTTATGGTAAAAAATAGTGAAATTAAAAAAAGAAATACAGGTTTGTTCCATTAGGGATGGGGAGAAAAAATGAAAGAGGGTAAAGATTTAACACAGGGAGATTTACTTTCAAATATGATTAGATTTTGCGTACCTTTGTTAATAACTAATTTATTAAATTCAATATATAATATAGTTGATGGAATTTGGGTAGGACATTTATTAGGAACTGATGGTTTATCTGCTATTACAAATTGTTGGCCTATTATGATTGCAGCATATGCGGCTTTAGCTGGTGTTACTGTTACAACTACTGTTATGGTATCTCAATGTTTTACTAGTGAAAATAGAGAACAAATAAAAGATATAATAACTCCATTATATGTAATAAGTGTAGTAATTGGAATGATTACAATTATAGTACTTCTCTTAACAAAAAATTTAGCTTTTAATTTGTTTAACACGCCACATGAAGTATTATTAGATGCGAAAAGCTATATTACAGTATATTTAATTGGCTTTATATTTGATTTTGTTGGTTTTAGTTTTATAAGTGGAATAAGAGCAATAGGAGATAGTAAGACTCCACTTAAAATATTAGTTGTAACTGAAGTATTAAACATTGTTTTAGACCCTATTTTTATTAAACTTGGAATGGGAATTAAAGGTGCTGCTTTAGCTACAGTAATTTCAATGGTTGTAAGTTTTATTTTGGGATTTTTATATACAAGGAAAAGTCATCTTTTGAAATTTGATATAAAACATTTAAAAATAAAGAAAAAGTTTTTAAAAAGAGTTGCTATACTTGGAACACCAATTATAATTCAAGAACTTATTACTGTTTTTACAATTATGCTTGAAGTTAACCTTTCTAATTCTCTTGGTATTCTAGGAGGTAGTACATATGGAATTGTAAGTAGATTTCAGGAAGTGGTTTGGGTATTAGGAACTACCATAAAAGAACTTATAACAGTAGTTATAGGACAATTTATCGGAAAGAATAAATATCAAAAAATAAAAGATGTTATGATAAATGGATTAAAACTTATTATTATACCCACCATTATAATTGTATTATTTATTGTTATGGGATCTGAAGTTTTTGCAAGAATATTTACAAACAATAATGAGGTAATTAGTTTAACGGTTTGGTATATGCATATTGTTGGAATTGGTTATGCAACAGTTCCATTATATCAGTTATTATATGGTATGGTACTTGGAACGGGAAATACAAGATATTCGTTTATATGTAATATTATATCTACAATATCGGAAATAGTAATTGCTTTAAAACTAAATAAAGTAACTGGTAATGTCTTTTTTTCTTTAGGTATAGGCATTTCAGCGGTATATGCATATTGTTGGAATTGGTTATGCAACAGTTCCATTATATCAGTTATTATATGGTATGGTACTTGGAACGGGAAATACAAGATATTCGTTTATATGTAATATTATATCTACAATATCGGAAATAGTAATTGCTTTAAAACTAAATAAAGTAACTGATAATGTCTTTTTTTCTTTAGGTATAGGCATTTCAGAGTGGTATATATTAGGAATTATTTTATTTGGTATATATTATTTTTCGAAGTGCTGGAATAAAGAACAAAAATCATATGTATAAAGTAAAATTATTATGAATATTAAAAAAGAAGTTTTGTCGAATTTTTTTAAAAATATGACAAAACTTCTTTTTTTTCATCGAAGGAAACAAGCCATGTTTTTAGAATAATAATATATAAAATATACGAAGGAGGAATATATATGAATGTTAAACATTTTATAGAGGATAAAATCTTATTATTTGAAATGACTGAAGAATTAGACCATCATAATACAGAAAAAATAAGAGATAGAGCAGATTATGAAATACAAAGATTTATGCCCAAAAGAGTAATAATGGATTTTTTTAGAGTAAAATTTATGGATAGTGCAGGTATTGGACTTGTTATAGGAAGATATAAACAGGTCAGTGCAATGGGAGGTAGATTAGAACTATTAAATGTTAGTGATAAAATAAAAAAAATATTTGAGATGGCTGGAATATTAAAAATAATTCCAATTATTGATGTATCGTTAGAAAGCCAAAGAAAGGAATAAAAAATGATTAAAAGTAAAAAAAATGAAATGAAAATGGAATTTGATAGTAAATCAAATAATGAAGCATTTGCAAGAATTTCTGTTGCAGCATTTGCTTCCCAGTTAGATCCTACGATAGAAGAAATTGCAGATATTAAAACATCAGTATCTGAAGCTGTAACAAATTCAATTATTCATGCTTATCCAAATAGGACTGGACTAGTAAAAATAAGAGCTATTTTATACGAAGATGAAGTTGAAATAGAAGTTTCAGATAATGGTGAAGGAATTGAAAACATTGATGAAGCTAAAGAACCATTATTTACTACAAAATGCAATTTAGAGAGATCTGGTATGGGATTTACAATTATGGAAAATTTTATGGATAATTTGAAAGTTGAATCTATAGTTGGATTGGGTACAAAAGTTACAATGACAAAGAAAATAAAAAAAGTACATAATTGATTTACAAAAATAAAAAAGGAGGAAAGATATGAACATTTAATTAAATGTCATACAAAATAAAAATATGTACGTAAGAGAAAAGAGACTTATAATATTAGCCCAACAAGGAAATCAAGACGCTTTGGCACAGATTTTAGAGTGTAATAAACGGACTTATATGGAGTATAGTAAAAAGGTTTATGGGAAGAGGATATGATAGTGATGATTTATATCAAATAGCATGTATTGGTTTTATTGAGGCAGTTCAAAGATTTAGATTTGAATTTGGTGTTAAGCTATCTACATATTCTGTTCAATATATGATAGGAGAAATAAAAAAATTTATAAGAGATGATGGCATGATAAAGGTAAGTAGAAGTATTAAAGAATTAGGAGTGAAAATAAAAGAGTTAGAAAAAAACTATATGAATAAAAATGGAAAAAAGATATGTATAAATGAAATATCTGAAATTATGCAATTACCTGAAGAAAACATTTATATGGCAATAGATGCTTTAAAGAGTGTAGAATCAATTAATATAAATATTTGTGAAGATGGAGATGAAATTATAGACACAATAAGTTCTGATATTGATGAACAATCTAAAATTGTTGATAAATTGACAGTTACTGAGATGATTAACAAATTGAATTTTAGAGATAGACAGATTATTAATTTAAGATTTTTTAAAGATAAAACCCAAAGTCAAGTTGCTAAAATATTAGGAATTTCACAAGTACATGTCTCAAGAATTGAGAAGAAAATATTAAATGATTTTAGGAAAGTATTATTAACATAAGAGTTAATATTATCTGAAAGGGGAGTTATTTGAAAAAAGTTTTATTCTATATTTTATTTATAATTATTTTAGTTATTGGTATGCCAATTGTTTTTACAAATGAGTTTAAGACAGAAGAGGTATCTTCAAATATATTATTTCAAGACGATATGAAATTTGATTATGGTGATTATAGTAAAATAAAGCTACTTCATATTTCGACAGGTGAGGTTGAAATACTAGATTTAGATGAATATTTAATAGGTGTTGTTGCAAGTGAGATGCCAGCAAGCTTTGATATAGAAGCACTAAAAGCACAAGCTGTTGTTGCAAGAACCTATACTATTTATCAAATAAAAAATGGAAGTAAGCATGAAAATGCAGATGTTTGTGATAGTTCTTTATGTTGCCAAGCATGGATTTCGAAAGAAGACAGATTTGCAAGATGGGAAGAAGAAAATAAAAATGAGTATTGGAATAAAGTTGTACAATCTGTAAATGAAACAAAAGGAAAAATAATTATGTATGATGGGGAACCTATTAATGCATTATTTCATAGTAATAGTGGTGGACAAACAGAACTTTCTATAAATGTTTGGGGAGGCGATATTCCATATTTTCAATCTGTAGAAACGTCAGGTGAAGATGAATATAGTTCATATAGTTCTGAAGTAGTTTTATCAAAAGATACTCTAATACAAAAAATGTTAGAAAAATTTTCAAATTTTTCAATAGATTTTTCTAAAGAAGATGCTATTAAAATACTTGAAAATACAGAGTCTGGAAGAATAAAGAAAATCAAAATAGGAAATACTGAAATTAGTGGTGTAGATGCTAGAAAAATATTTGAGCTTAAATCTGCAAAATTTAATGTGCAAATATCTGAAGACAATGTGATATTTACAGTTCAAGGATATGGACATGGTGTAGGACTTAGTCAATGTGGAAGTGATGTTTTAGCCAAAAGTGGAAAAAAATATGATGAAATAATAAAATACTATTATAAAAATGTGGAAATAAGTGAATAATCTCCAAAAAAATGTTAATACTTATATTAATTACTTAAATATATGGAGGTTTTTATGGGTAAAAGAGAGCTTGAAGAGGAAGAAAAATTGAAAAAGGTAGTATATGTTTTTATGATAGTACTTTTGGTTTCAATTGTTATTTTTATATCACTTTTTACTGCATACAATAGAAAATTAAGAGAGGAGTCTAATAGTGCATTAATAAATCTAGGTAAAGAAGAAAAAATACTAGATAATAGTGAAATTGAAGATACAAATCCAGTAAGTTATTCTTCTGATTTGTCTGTGGCAGATAGAAAAAGTACAAATTCTTTAAATGTAACAACAAGTAATAAGACAGATAATACTAATGTTTCTAATAAAAGCAACCAAAATATAAATGAAAATGCTGTAATGAATACAAGTATTGATAATAGTATAAACACTAATAATACAAACACAATTAATATTACAGAAGATATAAATAATAATAAGATAAGTGAAGAGAATGTATTAAAGTTTATGGCACCAGTATCTGGTGAAATAATAAAAGATTTTGCGGTTGATTCATTAGTGTTTTCAAATACTTTAATGGAATGGACTACACATAATGGAATAGATATAAAGGCAGATAAGACAAGTATTGTAAAAGCTTCAGAATCTGGAATTATTAATAGTATAAAAAATGATCCAAGATATGGCTTAACAATTATAATAGAACATGATGATGGATTTAAAACAGTTTATTCTAATTTATTAACAACAGAATTTGTGAAAGAAAATGAAAATGTAGAAAAAGGACAAACTATAGCAACAGTTGGAGAAAGTGCTAGCTTTGAAGTAGCAGATGTTTCACATTTACATTTTGAGATGTATAAAGATGGTGAAATTGTAAATCCTACAATTTATTTAAAAGATATATAATTATATAAATGGAAATTAAGTCTTAGCTTTATTTGATAGAAAGCAGGCAAATCTGTCCTATCAAATAAAGCTTTAGATATTATGCACACAAATTTTATTTAATACTTTAAATTTTGAATTTGTTCTTCAATAACTTTGTAATTAGGTTTGTTTTTTTCAAGGAGTACATAAAATTTTTTTGAATGAGTTTTATATTTTAAATGGCAAAATTCATGAAAAACAATATATTCAATAATATCTTTTGAATACATTGATATATACGGATTAATGGTTATAGATTGCAATTCTTTATTAAATGTTGCTAGAGCGCCAGGGATTTTATATATACTATAATCTTCTGGTGCATAACCAAATTGATGTCTTGCTTTTTCCATAATAATTTCCACTTCGTTTTCAGTTATTTTTGTATACATTTTTAATAATATATTATTTAACAAAACTTGATTATTTTGTTTTCTAAGTTTTATTGGTAAAAATATATTTACTATATTTTTTTGAATATTTAATTCTGGACTTTTAATTTTTAAGTAATAAATATTTAAGGTAAAATATATTCCAAAAATTTTAATAGTTTTTGGTTCTAAAATTTCATCTTTTCCCATTATAAAGTTTTCTTTTGTATTTGCATTAATAATCTTTGAATTGCTTGATTTGACTAATTTTAAAATATTCATACCAATACCTCCATACAAAATAAATGTTCGCAAAACTTTGTTTGTTTTATTTTACATATTCTTTTATAAAATGTCAATACTTTTTTAGAAAAAATGTTCGCTTTTTAAAACTGGATAATGATTTTATAGTTAAATAGCACAGAGAATAAAGTAATATTAATAAT
>AUXO017968274.1_pt1 | contig 10245 bp, 7 predicted proteins | sample 768731 | NCBI WGS metagenome assembly AUXO01 (sample SAMN02715735, study PRJNA202380) | gut metagenome | biome: sheep rumen | host: Ovis aries | place: New Zealand: Palmerston North | reverse complement strand
TTTTCTGTAAACATTTGGTCTGCATCATAAAGGTCTCTTGGGAATGACCAACCTTCTTTTGTTGTTTCATTTACCCAGTCATCTTCAAAAGTTCCCATTCCATTTTCATCTTGGTTACGATATGTTGTATATGAGTTTGGCGGAACCCAATTACCGCTTATCTCGGTGATACCACATTTTGCAAACATTCTTCTTGTAACTTGTAATGTTTCAGGAATCTCTGTTGCTTTTGTAAAATAGTCAGTTCTTATTCCTGTACATCCTTCAAACATTGAAGTTGCGTCAATTAAAGCAGGCATTTCTTTAATGTTGAAGTCAGTAATGTTTTCACAGTTTTCAAACATATGCATTGCAGTATAACAGCTGTTTGAGATAACATATGCATTTGTCAATGAATGACAATTCTTGAATGCATAATCTGCAATTTCAACGTTATTGAGGTTAGGACTAACCTCAATAATATTACTACATCCTTCAAATGCTGATGTGATATCTTGAATGTTTTTGATTTCACCTACACAGTGCAAGTTTTCAATACCCTTAAACATTCCTTCTATTGAGATGCTTTTATTCGTTGTGTTTTCGACTTTTCTTAAATGAAGAATAAGATTGTCAAACGCATTTGCTTCAACGGCTTTTCTGAAAGATGTATCATAATTGTAATTTGTCTGTCTTTCATCACCAGATGTGTAAACATCAATGTTGAAGTTTGCTTTATTGTTTTCAGTGATTGAGAAAAGAGCACAGTCATAATCACTTTTTATTTGTGCAAATACAGAATACCACTTCCAGAAGTCTTCTTCAGGAACGATTATATTTAGATGTTTATTAAAGTGATCATCTTGTCCGCTTTCTTTTTCATATATAGGTGAAAGTCCAAACTTCTGACTAAGTCCCCAACTTGCTTTATGAACAAGTCCTCTGTCTTCGTCAAACTGAGCAGTAAGTGTTGAATAGCTGCTACCACTTGCAGTGCCTTCATATCCACATCCGCTGCTAAGGCCTTTCTTACCAATGAATGTATGAGCAATTCTTGCTGATGTCCAAGTACTTCCACTACCGCCACAACTGTTGATACTGTTTCTTGCAGAAGATGTTACAGATGTTGCATCATATGTAATAGAAACGATAATGTCATTTGAACCTGCAGCATTGATAGCTGCTGCCCAAACTGCATCAGCAGAGTCAGGAGTTCCATAAGTATCGCCGCTTCCTTCATATTTGAACTGCATTGTCTTACAGTCAATAACACCAATGAAGTGGCCACGACTTCCCCAGCTTTTTACAGCTTTATCATCGATATAAATATATGCAGCATCAAATGACTCATCAAACTGTCTTGAAACAAGTTTGATGGTATGAACAGTTTTTGAATACTCCAAATATTTTGAATATCCATTATTTACAGCTGAATCACCAGCAAAATAATAGCAAGTCAACGGTTGTCTTGAAACATCATAAGTTGATGCAACTTTTTGAATAAGAATTGCAGGATCCCAGTTACAAGCAAACTGATCTTCAGCTGACATAAACTGTTCAGGGATTGTTCCACTATGATAAGAACCAACAAAAGCTGAGCGGAAATCATATTCACCTGCAACCCACTTATCATAAGTATCATTGAAGAATGTTCTAAGTTTGTCTTCATCAAGAGACCACCGATATCTTATTTCACAGCCTCTGAACATATCTCTTGCAGATGTAAGTCCACTTGTTGTAAACTTGCCAACTTTTACACTAGTTGAAACAGAGTTTCTAAATGCTTCTGTCCAATCACCAGAAATGTTGACAAGTTCAAGAGAACTTATCTTTCCTGATATGTTCTTAAAAGCTCTTTTACCCCAAGTTGCATCTTTAATGCGAACTTGTGTAACGCTTGCTCCAGCAAAGTCTGCATTGATAGGTGAGTCTTTCATATCTGCATTAAAGCATTTAACATAAGATGCATTAAGATTTGTTAAGTTGTCAGCGTGAACCCACAAATCAACATAAAGTTTTGAATTGCTTAATTCTGTATAAAATTGATTTGTTCTTTCAAGGTCTCCAGCATCATCAATAATTGCAATAGGCAAAGCATAATCAGTCAATGAATTGTCGTCAACCCATAAGCGAGCTTCAGCAAGAATAAGTTTGCAATACTCTTTCCAAGATAATGTATGATTGAAAGCAACAGGCACAGTTTCACCACTGAATGAAATTGTACATTGTCCACCTGGGGTGTCCCAGTTTCTTTCAACATAAACATATTCATCTTTATTACCTACAGAGCAGCTGTAAGTGCTATAACGAATAAGTACAACATCCCCAACGGAGAGACTTAATGAGCCATTTGATGATGCATTATCATTATCAGCTCTAACTTTTCTTTCACCATTTACAAATATGTTAAGGATTCCGTCATCACTTGCAGATGTTGTGCCGCTTCTTACATCATTATAAGACCATTCCAATGATCCTGATTCTGAAACGATGAATGCCATATCATAAGCAGGAGTGTCTGTGCTATTATAATAATCTTTATATACGGTGAATCCTGTCTCATCTTTGTCACCTGTAAGATAACACTTGTCAACTACTTCATCATCATAATCAAGTTCATAATAAGAGTTTTGTGTAAATGTACCGCTAGCGCTTACAGTAATAAGGTCACCTGCAGAAACATCTATACTTGTTGTATAAGACTTTGTTTCGCCGTTATTTGAATATGATACAACTTGCGTACCATTTTTTGCAATAGTGATAGTTGGACTTATAGTTTGATAGTTATCATAACTGTTGAAGTAAGCAGATAATGACTGAAGTGCGCATTTAACAGAGATAGTTCCATCTTTTGTTACAACAAAATGTCCACTTTTTCTATGTTGTTCATTTGGGCTAATAAATGCAGAGCTTGAACTGTAACTTGGAGTATGTACAGTTGTTCCTTTGTAAGGGAGTCCATTTATTTTTGGTAAAGTTGATTTACCGCTTGTTGCATTAGTTAAGTTGTAGCCGCTGCGTGTTCTTGTTTGAGTGCAGCTTAATGTAACAATGTCACCAAGATTGTCTACACTAGAAGTACCAACAGTTTTAGTTGTACCGCCTCCAGTGTTCATATTTGTACTCCAACTTGTTATTCCGTTTTTGCAGCAGTAATTCATTACCCAATCGACTTCATCTTCAAGATATGTTTTAGGAGCAGTTCCATCAAAATATGGACGGTAATAAAAAATTATTTCTGAACCAACTGCAACATCAGACCACATTACATCAAAAGTCAGGTCAGACCCCGCTGTTTCAGAAACAAAACTTGTTGCAAGAACTCCGCCAACATAAGCAGCATAATATGTTTTTGTTGTGCTGCTAGTAGAATACTGCATTTTTAAGCTGCCACTTTCACTAGATGTTCTTAAGCATCTCCAAAGTTGAATGAAAGGATTGTTTTGTGCTGAGCTAATAGAATTGCCCCAGCCATTACTCTTTGTCCAAGCTTTGTTATAATATGATATGTGAGTTTCTTCTTCCAAAGCATCATACACTCCAGTTGCTGTAAATCCGTCGTTTATCACATTGCCATCTGGCTCGCGATCTTCCCAACTTACAACCTTAAATTCAATTTTGTCACCTTTCTCATAAGATGTTGACAATGTAGAAGCTTTATTATCACTATCATTTTCAGCTTCAACTTCATCATTTTTCAAAAGAAACGCATATGTATCATTTACAGATCTATCATCATAAAATGAAACACTTATATTACCATCACAGTTTGCTATAAATGAAAAGTTTCCAAAAGCAGCTTTTTTAACTTTTTTATATGTTGTTTCAACTTTTTTATAAAGTCTCTGTGTTGCTGTAAAATCCTTTGATAAAGTCACTGGGCCTGAAATGCTTTTATAAAATTCTATATTATCAGGAAGTGAGCCTTGCGCTTGAGAAAGAGATGGCATATCAGCAGATGTTTTCAAAATAAAGCCATTAAACTTCTTGTCAAATCCAAAGTCTTCATCGGTTGAAAAGTATCCATCAAGATCAATACTTTGCTGCCACTTTTGAGATGCGGGACCAACCCACACCATATTCTTACAAAGTCTCCAGCTATCTTGATTATAATAAAGATTGCCATCATAAGTAGAAAGATGACCTGTGCTATTTGCGTTTATGTCGTCTGAAATTAACCAACTCATATCAATTAGTCAAATGGTATGACTAATGCATTGACTAAATAATCTAAGGAGAATTATTTGTATGTTGGATCTTCCAGTGTGGCTTATAGCTTGCGTGCTTGGCGTAGGATGCATTATTATAACTATCTTACTTTACATTCTTATTAAGACAAATGGAAAGTCAGATGTGTATATCAACAAAAATGGTGTTGTTGTAAAAGCAGCATCACCAAAAAACATTACAACCAAACAGTTTATCAACTTTATGAAAGAGATAATTTCATATGTTGAAGACTCAAAAGAAAATTATGTAGATGATGTAATTGGAATTAAAAATCTTTACTTCAAACAGTCAAAAGACTTTGCAAAGTCAAGAATTATTGAAGTTCAGAATGCTATCATTGAAGAATATAAAATGGAATATATGAAGAAGTATTCAGGCCGTCTCCACCCGTCATTGACAAAAGATGGAAATGGAAAAGAATTGATTATTGACGCAACAGTACTTCTTCCTACTGCTAATCAACTTGATGATGATAAGACTGAAGAAGGAGAAACTAAACCAGTTTCTCCTTGCCATCGTCTTTGTGCAAGTGGTTGCAATTCAGGATTGTCTTTCTTTGAGTCGCACTTGCAGAAAGATTTCAAACCCATCTTGGAGGAAGTATTTAGAATCATCGAAGAAAACCACTTGGTAAACCGTCTTGACCGTGAATATGAGGAAGAGATTGTTACAAAGGCTGGTCAGTTGTCTTCTTACTTAAAGAATTGTGTAATTTCTTATCCTGTACCTATTGATAACGAAATTGCTAAAGAGGTTATTTATCGAAAAACACCAAATGTTCAAGATGCTATCGAAGATTCATTAAGAAGATCAAGAACATTATCAAAAGAAAAACGCGAACATATCCAAGCAGAAAAAGAAAAGTATTACAGAAAAAGAGATACAAAAATCTCTCAAATTGTAAACATTTTGAATGACAGCGATCTTGAAGCAATTTTACGCCGTACAGACCGCCGCATTACTGATGGCAGTAATGATATGTTACCATTAAGTTAATGTAACACCTTTGAGGCGTGCAAGAAACTGTTTTGGCAACCACTTCTTATACTTATTTATCCAATAATTAAATGATGAGTCAAGTACAAAAGTTGCAGAATGGTCATCAGCTGAACGAGTTGAACGACCACACGCCTGAACCAAAGTTTTCAACATTTGACAAGCATACCAGTCGGAAGATAATTCCGACTTTCTTTTTATACGCGGATCTGCCAAAGAACTGAAAGGCATCTTTACAACAATTTGAAATCTTGACAAGTCATCTTTCAAGTCAACACCAGTTGTCATTGAAGGAGAAAGCAAAACTGTGTCTTTTGAGCGTTCGTGAATTTTCAGTAAGTTTTGATTTGTTATCTCATTGTTGTCTTTATCTCTTACAAGCAACCGATTGTGGTCTTCTCTGTCGATATGTTCAAAGTCATTCCAAATTGCTTCTGCAATACGATAATTTCCTGTGTGAATAATTCCTTTTTCATTCTGTTTCTTATCAAGGATTTTTCCGATTGCAGCACAAGCTTTAGGTAATGTTTCTTCAATGTTTTGATAATTCATTGAACCACAAGGCATATAATAAATCGGAGACTTTGCAGGGTCAAAAGATGACTCCATCTTAATTACAAGACAGTCATCTTTGTTGATGCCTAAGTCTTTAATGAATCCGTCAATGTCAAGAATTGTTGCTGACATAAACAAAAACTTTTCAGCCCAAGTGTTACAGAACTGATGAAACAAAGAATCAACGAAAAGTGGTGTAAATGACAATGAACCATCAGTTGCATTAGGCGCGATTATCCAATTGTCTTTTCTTTGACTTACAAAGACATCCATCTTTTTGTAAAGTTTATCAATTTTGTAATAAAGCTTATGTGTTTTGCCCAATGACTCAAGTGTATCTTCATCGAGATTTTCAGCATCTTCGCCTTCCATCTCTTCTTCCATCATTGTATGCAATTCATCGCGTTTGCACTGAATAAGATTAAGAAACTTTGTAAAGCGTTCTTTATTTGCTTCCCATCCTTCTTCTGTAAACTTTGCTAAATAGTCTTTTCTGTCTTCACAAAGGTCGAACAATCCATAAGTTCGGTCAAGTTCTTCAGGGTTGATTTCAAATGAAGCAAAGTTGACAAGTTGGTCTTCAAGCAAATGACATTCATCAAAAGCCATCAACTGACGAGGCTTCCAAAAACCTGCACAGTCAAAGGCGCGGAAAATATATGCATAGGATGTCAAAACTGTATGAGATGCAAGTGCGCGTTTTCTTAAAGTGTAATACTTGCAAGTTGCCATACAAGGTGGGAGATGAGTTGCTTTCTTCAAAGTACAAGGACCATTTTCACAGTTCAAACGGACATTCTTGTTGCATTCATAATTTGCTTTACCTTTAATTGAAACAAACTCTTTGTCTTTTCCGAAGTCGTGAACATATTGTTCCTGAAGTTGTTTCGTTTCTGTAATGATGAAAGCGTCCTTGCTCCAATTAGCAACTGATTTTGCAATACCTGACTTTCCTGTACCTACATCAAGTTGCAAAATGAAATACTTCTTATCATTCCAGTGCGAGGCAATTTCTTTAAGTACAGTTTCCTGCTCTGGGCGAATTTGGTCATAAGGAAAATATTTCTTGTAATCTATCATAATTACAATATTAACAGTACTGCAATACAGAAAAGCAGTTTTGCGGGAAAGATGACATATTTTATTGCTCGATAAAGAGCATAGTTGTTTATATTCAAATAGGCCATAATGAATCCTTGTTGTTGCGAATGTCTTCCATTCTTTGTTTCAAAATCTTAGGTGTACCAATTCTGAAGATTCCGTCAAACTTCGACCAATAACGGTCCTTCAAATAGTACTCAAGTTGAGCCTCTGAGAAAACCCAAACATTCTTAATTGAACAGCCATAAAATGATGATGTGGAAAGTTTTGGCGGCAAGAATCTTTCGCAAACGATATCACTAAGATAAATGCAGCCTTCAAAAGCTTTCTTTCCTATTGTTGCTAAAGACACAGGAATGTCGAGAACTTTAATTCCTGAGGACTGAAAAGCTTCTTCTTCGATTGTTTCAACTTTATTAAGATTAAGATTTCTCAGTTTAAGACAAGCTTGAAAGCACCTTGGAGGAATGTTTTCAATGTTAGGCGGCAAGTCGATTTGTTGCAATCCTGAATAAGAAAACGCATCAGGATATAAGTTGTTTATTGTTGTAAAGTTAAAGTCTTTTAATGACTCACAGAAAGTAAATGCAGCAGGACCAATGATCTTTGGAAGTCCATCGAATCTTTCAAGTTCCCAACAGTTTGCAAAAGCGCGTTCACCTATCGTTTCTGTCTGTGGACCACTTAAGACAAAATGAAGTTTCTCTGCTCCTTCAAAAAGCTGAGGTTTTATGTTATCATTAAAGTCCATAAGGTTTGCCATATATGGACGATTCTGTCTGAGACATTTCTTTATGTCGCGTTCGTTCTTACAGTTGATAATTTTCATTAAGCCTTCCGCAACATTGTTTCAAGATCTGTGCTGAAACCATTGTCAGCAAGTAACGCATTGATAGCCTTGAGGTTATCATCTCCATCAACTTCTGCTTCCACCATAAGAATCGTGCCCTTATTGTTGTAATAGCTTACTTTGATGTTTGTGGCGAGATGATCTGCAGCTGCGAGAGCAAGACTCTCGTTCTCTGTCAGAAAACCCCTTCTTTCAGTGGCGTCAGGAGTTCTCTTGTAGTATTTTGTCTGTATCATACCCAGTTCCTCCATAAATAATATAAAAGACTTTTCTTAAAAGTTCAATTATATTTCAACATTTTCTTCAATAAACTCTATATCTTCGCCATTCAGTCCTGACTGATAAACCATTTTGAACAACTCAGGAAGCGTTCCATAAGTTTCAGAAAGAACCGGTAACTTGGCGGCCATCTCTTTATTTATGTAAATTGGAAACTTTTTTACTTCAACGCCGTCATCATCAGCGAGAATAATAAAGCGCATCGCCTCATCATTGCCGTTGACTTCTTTAAACATCATTTTCATAAAAACCTCCAAAAGGATTAAAGAGTATCAAACTCTTTTCTGTGATGTGTTTCAATGACACAAGTAATAATCTTGTGTGTGTTGCCATCACATACAATCGTAATCAACTTGTCATTCACGCGCATCGTAAAGTATTCAGAGTTGCGACCTCTGTTATCAATTTTGCGATGTGGCTCGCTGTTCTGACAAACACTAAGAATATAGGCTCTTGTGTCATCATCCAATTCAACGCCCACCCGCTCATAAAATACTTTATAGAAATAGTTTGTGAATGAATACCGTTTAGTATGTTCCATCCTCAAGCTTCTCCTTATTCTTTAAGAATACTTCAAGCTTGAAAGGGTCCTGTGCAACTGTAACGCCACTTATGAGGCCCATATCATAAATCGCTTTAGCAACATTTCTAAAGTCCTTTGCGATAGCTTCCTCATAGCCCATAACAAGCTTTCCGTTTTTTGTATATTCTCGAATGATTGACATAAAGTATTCGTTCAACACTTCAATGTTCTTATCGAGATAATAGTCGGAAATATCCTCGTTAAGTTCTTCAACAGCTTCCTTCTTTGACTTTACTTTTTGCTTCTGCATAATTGAAACTACGCCGTCAGTGAATGCACGCTGTGCAAGATTTATAATTTGAGACTTCATATAAGAATAATCTTTTGAATCTTCAGTTATTCTTGAAGCCTCTTCTTTGTAAGTTGGCAACTTTGAATTAAGTGTCATCTTGTAACCTCCATCTTTTAATTAGTTTTTACCGAAGTCTTTTAACGAAATTGCGAAATCTCCTGAGTTTGGAATAACATCAGTTTGTTCCTCAATGATTGGCCACATTGCGTAAGCAGCCGCACCTGACAAAGCAGCAGGGTTCTTAGCAGGCATTGTCAACATAAGTCCGCTTTCTGTTTGATTGCAGAACTCAAGTGTTATATCTGATTTGTAACCTTCTGCCTTAGGGAGTTTTCCACTTACAGGAATTCTCCAATAATCTGTACTCTGTTTAGCACCACAAAGTATTGCTTGAGGATCTGTAACACCAGCTTGTGTAAGATCTCTAATCTTATCAGCAGCAGTACCACCGAACAAGTTGAACACAATTCCTGTTTCGCTAGCAGCAAGGTTGTCCCAGTTGATGTCAAATGGCTGAAGTGAGTTTTCATCAGAATAAACCTGATTCATATACATATCGTAATCGTGTGTTGTAAGTTTTAATGTATCGTTATTCTGCAACTTCTTACGAGTTTTGAACTCGTTCTTTACTTCTTTTGAGAATATACCATAAGGACCGTTTGTAGGTTTGATGATATACTTCTCTTTACCATATTTGATTGCCCAACCAGCATTGTTCCACATTTCGCCTTTTGCAGTGTTGATTGTGTCGCCTGCGTCACGGTTCTTATAAGAACCATCTCTTTTCTTGATGTAATTCCAAGGACGAACTTTAATAATTGTTTCATCATTTGGAGACAATTCACCAGACTTGAGTTTTTCCTGACATTTGATATAATCAGCTTCAGTTGCGTATTTTACTTTTACATAAACTGTCTTAATCATATCAGAGTCAAGAGCAGCAGATTCATCATTTACAATCTTCTGTAATGTTTCAGTTTTCTTTTCGATTGTATTCTGAATTTCATAGAATGCAACAGTTTCTTTTCCTGTTGTTCTACTAAACTCAGCAGGTACAACACCCGCACCAGATGAAACAGCAGAAGCAACCATTTGAGGAATCATTTTCTCAAGATGGCGGCAAGCCCACAATGTACCGTCTTGTTTGTTACATCTCTTATTGATAAAGTATCTTCTTGACTCATACAACACATTCAAGTATGCAAGGAAGAACTGTTCAATTCCTTCATCATATTTCAATGCAATGAAAGAGTTCATATCGCGCCAACTTGCAATCATTGTGTTGTATGACATTGTTTTAATGTCAAGATCTTTATAAACCTCAAGTTTGCTGTTCATACTTGCAAGAGTACTGATTCTTGAATTGAATGCATTCTCAAG
>AUXO015528122.1_pt1 | contig 10245 bp, 6 predicted proteins | sample 768731 | NCBI WGS metagenome assembly AUXO01 (sample SAMN02715735, study PRJNA202380) | gut metagenome | biome: sheep rumen | host: Ovis aries | place: New Zealand: Palmerston North | reverse complement strand
TGCAATGTCCATAATCATCGCATACATCCGTTCCATATTAATTGCCGGATTTACAAATTTCTGTGTATGCTTAACCGTTCTCTTCCTTACAAATGTAATTGTCGTAGTCTTATTAAATAAAGTATCCTGATACTTAAATATTTCACCGGAAGAAACATATCTATCATTTCCAATAAAGTACATACCATCAAGTGTAAAAATAATATCCTTATTTTTCTTTCCAACATCATCAAGAATTGCGATAATATTTGTACGGCTTAATTTTTTTGCCACTGCAGACTGACTGACATACATGTTGATGTCACTCTTATCTGTTAACAATTCAATCTCATTAGGATTCCTGATAAACTCCTTCTCATATTCCTTAAGAATAGAAACTAGTTCTCGTTTCTTATTCAGATTAGAAAGTTTATCCTCTCGCTTACTTTGAGCATTATCACCATATATAATTTCAAGCGGAATATTAGTATCTGACTCCTCTTCCTCAGCATTTACAGTCAATCTACTACGAATTCTAATGTCCTGATCCACACAAAGAGAACGAAGGTTTGACTCAAATCTAAACAAATCACTCATATTGTTTATCTTACGAATATTAACCTCACCTCTTCTACTTAGTTCAACAAAATAACTATTTGTAAGCGCCTTGTAATTAACTTCACGAACTGCTGTCATAAACTGATCAGTTGCTTCTGTCTTTTCAAAACATGCATCCAAGTATTTAAATGCATTGGAATGAAAACTAATTCTATCTGTTATATACTCAGCCAATTCTGGTTTTAGATCAGAGTTTTGGCTAATAATAGCAAGTTCCTCAGTATCATCAAGCTCAATAACGTCTGATAAATACTTTTCAACACACTTTATCATAGAACTAAACAGTTCCAAAGTTTTTTCTGAATAACTCTCTTCTGCATACATCAAGTAATAATTGGCAAATCTCCCTTCTTTCTTTAGGTTCTTTGCAATCTCATTATAACGTTTCTCAGTAACCGGAGTACCGGCTACACCGTCATCCACATACCACGAGTCAACATACTCCTTATTTTTCTTTACATCTAATGGTATTTGTTTGTTGTAAAGAATGTTATATTTCTTTTCAAGTTCATCCAATACATTATTAAATTGTTCAATCACTCTGTCTTGCTGCGTGTATACAAACTCTGTATTGATGACATTCCAATCCTCTCCTGAATTAACTGGCAATCGAAAAGCATTATTCCCTCGTGTCCTTTTTATCAAAGTTGCATACAAATCCTCAATTTCGCTCTTTCTTTTAGAGTCAGGATTATCCAGATAGTCCTGAACGTATAAAGAGCTTAAAAGTTGAACATTTATGCTTACATTATATCCTTCGTTAATCAGTCTCCTGTAGGCATTGGCGGCGTGTTCATAATCTCCTATCTTCATATATGCAACACCCAGAAGTTCAATAATATCGTTATCATTTCCAGAATTGTTAACTGCTATTTCCAATAATTGATTAATCTTCTCGGCATCATTTGAAATATTTAATAAATCAATATATTCTAATGCGCAGGTCGACAAAAGAGTATTTTCACGAAGAAGATTATACCCAGACATTCCTATAAACTTTTCAAAATGTTGCATTGCCATGTACTTAAATTTGCTTGCCAATTCCAAATTTTCTGTAAAATCTATTGCAATGCGAGCTGCAGTGTCGCCGAAGAAAAACCAGAATGGTGGATATGCTTCAAATGCTCCGCTTATCGTCTCTAAACGTTCATACCTTCTATAATCATCTGGATCGTCAAGAATATCATTATAAAGGTCAATTTGCTTTTCAGTAAGGCGCAATTCATCCGCAAATCTATACTCATCCGCCAATCGCCAAGCAGTATCAAATAAATCTCTTCTCAGCCCGTTAAACTGTTCCATCGCTGAACGCTGCAACTGCCAGTTCTGTTTATCTTTATTAATTGCATAATCAGCCTTATTTCTGCGGTAATTCATATACCCGGTGCCAACCTGACAAGTCAAGGATAACGCTGCTGAAATAGCAAGAGCCCATGGTGACTCCCCACAGGTCATTATGTTTAAATTACGTGGAACCGATGCCCACAGTGCATTCTTAACATTATGCTGGTACTCTTTTTCGATGAAATGTTTATCACCCTCTTGCATCCGAAAATAAGTAATGGTATCGAGAGTCTGCTTAAGAATATTGAGTAATGCCTCATCTTTCGGCATATTTTCAAGATTCAAATTGTTTAAAATCATTTCATATTCTTGATCTAGAATATACAAATCGTTATAATCAACAATCTGAGAAATGGATACCATGCAAAGATTCAATGCATATGCAGCTTTCTGGCGTTGTTCATCCGTATAAACAACTGTATTATGTTTTTTTAAATTCGCAATCTGGCCTAATGCCTCAACTAATACTGCCTCATTCTTGTCTCTTTGCTCTAGCATGTTCTTGTTTGTCTGCTGTAATTCTGAATTCTGTTCAGACAAAATTTTTAACATTTCAAGCTGATTGTTCTTGGACTCCTCTAGTACAGCAAGTTGAGTACCAAATGCAGAAGCCTGGTCTTCCTGGCTCTTTTTCAGAACATTGATGACTTCTTCCTGTTTTTCTTTATAATCTGTCAATTCTGAAAGTTGCTCCTGCATCCTTAACTTTTCTTCTTTTTTTATAAACATATCAATTTCCCCCACTTATAATATATGTATTCGGCTCTATAATCAGTTTTACCGGAACATGATCTGATATCTCACGCTGATAGTTTTCACTATCTTTGTTGTAATACTTTTTCACCGCATCTACTCTTTCATCCTGTACAAAAAGTCTTTCTTCTATACTTGCATTATATGTAAAATGGTCGTAATTATTGGCAAAATAATCGGTTCCTACGCCGGTAATATCCTCTACATCTTTTTTAATTTTATCTTTTTTCGCATTTTCTATATTTATTTCAAAATTATCGTTCTCAGAATCTTTTTTCCCTTCCGGGCTTTTCAATGTTGTCAGTTTGTCTTGGACAGTAATAATCTTTTTACCATCAACCCATACAATGTCATCAAGTTTTGATAACACATCCCTACCATCTAACGTAACGGGCTTAACAATATTTAGATTATAATCCCCTAATATGAATGTATACGATGCATTATTATTTCCATATATCTTGTCTTCGTATTTTGGATATATAGCTTTGGTTAAAACGTCATACTCATTCCTTCTTTGATCTTTTTCGCTAACATCAATACTTTTATTTTTTCCAAAACGAATATGAACATTAATCAGACGAAACTCCAATTTTGGAAGCATTTGAGGAACAAATCTGCCATAAAAAGGATTACGTATTAATTCCGTTTGACCACTTGCTCTGTCTATCTTGTATTGATCTATGATTGCCGGTTCAAATACTTTTCCAACATTGTTTTTTGCTAAACCAATTCTTCTTGTATTCCATAAAAAGGCATATCCTTCTGCGGCCTGCGGTGAACTCTTTGAAGGGGAATCCCATCTTCCGTCCCAATTGTAACCAAGATGATAGCGAAGTAACTGGTTAAAAGCTTGTATAGACAAAACTTCCTGAAGAGCAATAATATCATATTCCTCTTCAAGAATTATTTTAGCCAAGTTTTCAAAACTTTTCTTGGAATCCTTGTTACTTTGAAAATTAAAATCTTTTACATTAAATGACCCGATTTTAAATCCCATACTATGCCCATCCTAAACTTCTATTCTATATTACGATTCTACTACTTTTATATACTAATGGTTGCCACCATAACAGTGGTATCACATGGTTTTATCGAGTTTATTCTTTATAATTTAATTCAACCCACTCCACCTTACCGGTTTCGATATCATATACCGCACCGATTACATCCAGATTCTTACTGTCAATCTCAGGATGTTCGTGGAAAGCGTGTTGTATCTCCTTCACGCCATGCAGCACATTAAGCCCGGTTGCTTTATAGTCATCCATCTCATCTCCGATGGCTTCCCTGATATCTTCCATGATGTATTTAATATACCTATCGGTTCCGCCATGAGATGCAATCGTAGCGCCGATTGCTCCGCACTTCGTATGTCCGAGCATGATAATCAGGTTTGTATTTAAGTGCGACGCAGCATATTCAATACTTCCAAGCTGATGATTATCTAAAACATTCCCTGCAACTCTTATGACAAATATCTCACCGATACCTACATCAAAAATCGCCTCCGGGATTACTCTGGAATCGGAGCAGGAAATCACGATTGCCATAGGATGCTGTCCTTCTGATGCGGTTTTTAAGCGCACAGAATGACCTACATCTCCCGAAGTCCTTCCTTCTTTAACATAGGTCTCATTGCCTGCCTGTAATATGTCTTTAATTTTCTGATTTTCTGCGTTCATTTTTTACCTATTAATTCCAATGTTTTTCGGTCAGGCTTACCGTTAAAGAACTTACCTTAACTCCTATTAGATTCACTCATGCTCTCCTTTGGTTTATAATAATATGCCCCGTCTCTGTATTCCAAATAATCCGTCGTCGTCCTGTTAATCAAGTCAACCGCCATGTTTTCCGGATAACATGGCATATACCAGTAGTAATAATCTCCCAGTATCAAATAGTTATTCTTGTGCCCATAAAAATAACCAATCACAGAATTATTATTAATCGTTTGTACAAGACGCTCAAATAAAACTCTTTCCTCTTCCGGCAGCCACTTTTTGATAAGATATTCATGCGGTGCTGTATTCGCATATGTTTTTGCGAACTTCCATTTATGGCTTTCTGCAAACAGTTTGGCTTCCTCAACAGAAAAAGGATCTGCAAAATCTTCGCTTTCTCGTTCCTTTTCCATGACACTGAGTTTCGCTATAACTTCTTCTTCGGTATCAAATACAATCGGTTTAAAATCTTCTGTCAGATGATGTTTCTTTCCATCCTCATCATAAAAAATGGCCCATTTTGTTATTCCATTATCATCAAAAGAAGAGACATATAATTTTGTCATAACAATCATTCTTTCGTAAAAAGTGCTAATCTTCCCATTGTGGGTTTTCTAAGAATTGCTTAAGTATCTGAATTCTTTCTTCAATATCCTCACCGTTACTATTACGATCTATTGGTAGAATATATTTTTCATTTCCTTTACCAGTTTCCTTACCATACCTATAGAACCTAAATCCGTCATTTTCACATGATATCCAAAACCTTTTCCAGTGTAAAAACAATCCTAATTTGTCTCTATCAATAAACTGAGGGGCGGCAGCCTGCAAGAACGGGTTATATGAATTCTCAGACCACTTGTTCTCGGTCCAAAGAGTGTGCATATAATAAAATCCGTTTTCCATATCCCTCCATGAACATTTACCATATCTTCCGGGACGGAACTCAGGATATTTAATATAATAGTATCTCCATGGATATACGCTGCTTGATTCACATTCTGCTATAAAGTCATCAGAAATCTGTTTTAGTTTATTGTCTGATACCTCTTCCAGTTTATTGAATAATTCTCTTAATACATTCCGTGTATTATCAAATCCTTTATTGGCACTTTTATGAAATAACAATATCCACGCTCTGTCGATTTTCTTGGAGCCAAGCTGATATCGCCAATCTCTTCGATCAGCCTGCTTATAATCGCCTATTGCCATCAAGGCGCAATCTATCAAATCCCAACTGCAAGTATTAAACAATTCAGAGAATTTATTAAAATATATAGAGTTATCAAGACCAATAATAGCTATTTGTCCTCTAAGTAATTTATGGTCTTCTGTCTCGTACAGAAGTTCCTCCAAATCCTTATGCTTTTCAACCCATTCCATCTTAATCTTCTCTTCTTCAAGCTGGAATGTGTTAAAATTGGGTGCTTCCTCTTCATTGATTTTTCCATCAATAATAATTGAATCAACCTGACGTAGAATAGCCGGCATTCTGTTGCCTGCAGAACGGTTTTCGCTTTCACTGATTTCATCTTCCGAATTTCTGGCTAAGTTATGTACAATACGGATCCTCCTTACAAACTGTTCTTCGCCAATTCTGTCACAATTAACCAGATAAACAACAATTGCATACAAAAGGACAATTCTGTTTAATGGAAAACTTCTGTTTCCTTTACCATATACATCAGCATAGGAACGCAGGCAATCTTCAAAGATATCTTCTTTGCTTTCAAACATTATTTTCCCAGGTTCATGTTTAAGAGAAATATACTTTGCCAGGAATTCCTTCGGCGGAATTTCTTTATTAACCCTAACCCAGCAATCAAAATACGCTTCCAGTAAATGAATATTTTCATTTACATTGTCACATTCCTTCGAAAAATACTCTTTTAGCAGTTGGAACTCGTCCATTCTTTTGCCCTGCGTAGAGCCTTCGTTTTTGTAGCAAATAATATCACATACAAAGCGGAAATATCTGAGAAACTCATCATCTATAACATTATCGTCCCCACGATATTGCCAAAGCATATCTGTCCAGTCGATATCGATTTTTTTCATAATATGCTTGGCAGTTTCCTCGCTGATTTTGCGTAATTCGCGCTCAAATTCCGCTTTAAAATGTTCAAACTGTGTAAGCGGCTTTCCTCTCGAATTCATCTTAATATACAATTCATCTGTAAGTCCCATATCCCGAATCGGAAGAAAATAAAAACTGACGGCATTATCGGATAAACGTTCCCATATTCCGTTCACTTTATTAAATTTCTCATTGATTGCATCCAACATAACAAGCATTGCTTTTATAGTCGGATCTTTTTCCCATTCAAGCGGAAACCATGATTGGTCAATTATTTCCTCAGATATTTTTCCATTAAAACTTGGCATAAATTTAATTAGATAACTACAGAAGTTCCTTGCACTATATCTGGTTTCGTAACTGAAATCTTTCAGAAATTCGTATTCGTTTTCCTCTATCGATTCCTTTTTTGCAGCATACCAATGGAGCAAAAACAATGTTGTAAGTCTTTGCTGACCATCAAGTGGTGTCATTATACCTTGGGCGTCAATATCTCCGTACACAAAATCCAAGGTAATCGGTTTATCTGTTGTAATGGCTTGATAAAGAGACTCCAAAAACATTTCACGCACTCTGGTTGCTTCAGCATCTTCTCTTCCCTGTGCGTAATCTCTTTGAATAATGGGAATGATTATTTTCTTTAACTGAATCACCCCATCTTCTATTTCAAAATCAGTATCAAATATATCTTTGAAAGTATGAAGTGCTGTCGCCATTATCTTTCCACCTCTCTTTCAATCTCAATCGGAAAATTAAGATATTCTTTTAGGACTGTATTAATTGCCTGCACATATGCAATTCTGTCATTTTGCCCCCAAAAATGAATATCATTATGTTCTGATGGCGTATAGTATTTTAAAAACACCATCTTGGTACAAAACGGAATAAATTTCCCTTTTTTATCCATATCCACAATAATATTTCTTTTAACGTCAAAGGTCGAATTGTTTAATGCGGCATTATCGCCGGAATTGAGCAATGCAAGATTAGAAATAGAGTGCAAATATTCAGCATTTCCTTCCACCGATAACGCTTCTATTGCCTGTTCCTGCAATTCACGGAAATCAGTACGTTCCAATACTTCTTGTGACTTCGCTTCTTGCATCTTTGCAACTAAATCATCATAACCACCTATAGCTTTTAAAGATTCAATGTGCATTCCAAGCCAGGACTTCCATTCTTCCTGTTTTCTCATTCCTTCTGACTGTTGTGCATGAATATGCTCCAGACTCCAATCAGCTTTTTCTTTAAATTTATCAAAAGGAAATTTCTGAGCATTTTCATCAATTTGCCTTACAGATTCCACATTAAACAGCAATAGTAATCTGCTGATTTTTTCATAATCACTATTATTATCATAACTTAATTCTTCATATCGTTTTCCATAATTAATACTCTCCGAGATAAGCGAATCCAGACTTGCCTTAAATGCAGTTTTCGTTTTATCGACGGATAAGTCATATATTTCTTGAAGTGTTTTTGACTTTGAAGCAATTAAATAGCCTATTTTATGATATAACTCATGATTCTCATACCAATCTTTTAACAGCAAAAAAGTCTTTTGTATCTCACGCCATATTTCGTCAAGTTGCTGTTCGTTTTTCTTTTCATCAAACTTGAAGAATGTATAATACTTATCTTTTGAATCAAGAGGCTTTTTCGCCATAAGATCCAGTACCAAATCTATTCTTGTCTGATATTCATCACCCGAAATGCTGTTTGTCAGGAAATACCATAAAGAATCATGATGCAGTTCTTTTTCAATATTATCCCACTGAAGCGATATTTCTTCCTGCTTCTTCTCATTCATCTCTTTATTGTTATCGCGGCATAGAAATATGGCTTTTACCAGTTCTGCGCTTGTTAACGGAATTTTTCCAATATTAAGTCGTGCAAAAAGTGCAATGGCATCCTCATTCTCGTCGACCTCATACCAAATTACTTTTACATACTTAACAAGATAGCCGTAAATATCGTCCGCAACAACAACATCGTCTTCCTTCTTTGCAAACCACTCTTCAATCGTTTTATATGCATGAAATATATGATAGAAATCAATATTGGAATCAGCGAGTGTCTCATCTATGTTTTTCAAGAATTCTTCTGATTTCTCTCGGGTTTCATACGTTAACTCAAACTTCAAATCCACTCTCGGTTTAAATTCCTTTTTTATAAATGAAAGCAAAATATACAGCGTAGTAAGGCGTTGCTGACCATCAATCAATTCATAACCGTCTTCTCTTTTTCTAACAACAACTGGCTGTAAACAGTAGTTATTGTTACCATTCGTATATATATCGTCAAGTAGCCTTTTTACTTCCTCTTCACCCCAACGATATCCTCTCTGATAAGAAGGAACGAAAAATTTCCCAGAAATCGAACCTACTAATTTTGTCTCAAGTATTATCTCTTTCATATGTCTTTCTCTTACCGTTCCAAATTCATATTGATTTACACTAGTTGCATCAAAATCCGGTCCCACATACTTGTACATTCCAGAATCTATTTTTAGAAAAAGTCTTTTAACTTTGTTGTGATAATCCGTGTTTTCTACTCCCCAATTAGATGAGTTGTAACACAAATCACTAGGAATAACGCTATTTCTATTGCGACCATATTTTTCATAAACTAGGTCTTTAATTTCTCCCATAGAAAAAACGCTACCGACTTCCACATCTTTAAATGCTTCTATTATTTCTTCATTTACAGTCATTTTTCACCACCAAAAAAATTAAATAATAAATCCTTATACTTCCTCAAACACTTTCTTAAAAATCAATGTTGTGAAAATATCATCTACCTGCTTTGCTATATCTTTAGAATCTATAACTGTACCCATTTCAATATTCCCCTGTTGACCATGATATGATAAATTAGCAGACGTTATTAACGTCCTTTCACCATCTACCGAAATGACCTTCGCATGAAGGGCAGCCATTTTATCATCAGATTTAGGGTAATTGTATATTCTTAAAAAATTACCTTTATACCGACACAATTTATCAAAAGTTCTTTGATCGTCAATATTATTTACGAAAAACTTAACGAACACTCCTGCTTGACTCTTATCAATTATCAAATCAACATTTTCATTAAAATAGTCAGATAGCGAATAACCTGTTATCAAAATACTCTTCTTTGCATTTTCCAGAAGAGCAGAAACCGTATTCATTGTCGTTTTAGCCTTTAACGAAAAAGACGGAGGTGCGGTTATAACAATAGATGCTTTATCATTTTTTCCCTCATCAGAGAATGCACCAGAAACAAGCGCGTATATTTCACGAGCTTCTTTTTCTGAAACAGAAGGGAATCTTTTCTTAATGGCAATAAGAGCACCTTCCGAATTTTCTTTCGATAATATTGAATCTTTTAATTCATCTAATAAGATGTCTAATCCTAAACTTCCAGTTGACATAGTTCTGATACCAACTCCTTAAAATAAGCTTCGTTCTCTCTACCTACTATTGGAACAACAAGTCCCCTATCTAACATTCTATTGCCATTTTCGCATGCTGTTTCTGAAATCATACAGCAAGAATGACAAGCAGCCCCATTTGAGTTATTACCAGCCGGCATATTATTCATGCATTCCGGATCATTGGTACATAGAAGAGCCTCTTGAAAAGCATCTCTCATTAGAGAAACTAGTTTAGTAACATACCCCAGTTCTACTAATCCGCCTAAAGAACCCTCTTTATCCGCACTTCCTGTATAAAGAAGTACTCCTGCCATCTTCTCTCCAAAATATAT
>AUXO012894568.1_pt1 | contig 10246 bp, 7 predicted proteins | sample 768731 | NCBI WGS metagenome assembly AUXO01 (sample SAMN02715735, study PRJNA202380) | gut metagenome | biome: sheep rumen | host: Ovis aries | place: New Zealand: Palmerston North | reverse complement strand
GAATGTGCAAGATTGCAGGGATTTCCGGATACATTTAAGATAGTAGTATCAGATACCCAGGCATATCGTCAGTTTGGCAATTCGGTTGTCGTTCCGTTAATTGAGGACGTAGCAAGACTGATTGACCGTAAGATTAATGACTTGGAAGTGAAACAGGATTAACTTATTATGACTGATTCTTTTTCAGAAAAAGCGATTAATGCTACACTTGCAGCTAAAGATACTTTTTGCAAGTTTCTGTCTGCTAATGATAGTGGGGAGACTGGTGGCCATCAGTCTGGAATGCTGATTTCCAAATCGGCCAGCAGAATGCTTTTTACTGATGAAGAAGTAAAAAATAATCATATCCTTAAAAAGAATGCTCGCGTGAAGTGGCAGGATGATTTTTATACCGATAGCTGTTTCACATGGTACGAAAGCAAAAACGAATTGAGAATAACTCGTTTTGGTCGAGGCTTTCCTTTGTTGAGCCCCGAGTATACTGGAGCATTATTTGTTCTTGCAAAGTATACTGACGAAGACTACGTAGGATATATTTTAAACAGTGAAGAAGAAATCCAGAATTACCTGGATTCTTTTGGCATGACTCCTGCGGAAACAAATCGAATTGTAGAAGTAGAAAACGTTAAGGCGGAAGTGCAGGAAAAAAGCGCAATTGATAGATTTATTGAGAGTCTTTCTGAAGATTTTCCTTCTTCTGAAGAAATGTCAAAAGCTGCAAGGATGATTCAGTATCAGATATCAATGAGCAAGGATTCTGCGGTGAATAATCCGGATAAGGTTATTCTCGAATGGACAGATATGGAATACAAACTCTTCAGAGCACTTGAACAATCAAGATATGGGAAAATTGTTTCCTCGGGATTTGATACAGTAGATGATTTTATATCGATGGCTAATCAAGTTCTCAATCGAAGAAAAAGCAGAGCTGGAAAAAGTTTGGAACATCATTTGGAAGCATTGTTTGAAGCCAACCATTTACGTTATACATCACAGGGAATAACTGAAGGAAATAAGAAGCCCGATTTTATCTTTCCTTCAATCAATGATTATCATAATAATCAGTTCCCGGTAGATAAGATATGTACACTTGCGGCAAAAACTACTTGTAAAGACAGGTGGAGGCAGGTGCTAAATGAAGCTGACCGTTTACGAGATCATCATAAGTATTTGTGTACTCTGCAGCAGGGTATTTCGTCATCTCAGATGGACGAGATGGATGCCGAAGGAGTTGTGCTGATTGTTCCTAAACCTTATATATCTACCTATCCAAAAGATCGACAGCATAGGATTTGGTCTATTGGTAGTTTTATAAGTTATGTGAAGGCAATGGAAGAGTAATATGCCAGATATTCTTTCTCCAGAAAAACGTAGCCAAAACATGGCGGCTATTCGAAGTAAGGATACTAAACCAGAAATGTATCTTAGAAAGCTGTTATTCTCAAAGGGCTATCGATATAGGAAGAATGTGAGTTTCATACCTGGGCATCCTGATATTTACCTTGCAAAGTATAATGTGGCAATTTTCGTAAATGGGTGTTTTTGGCACAGGCATAGTGGCTGCAAATATGCATACATGCCAAAAAGCCGAGTTGAATTCTGGAATAAGAAATTTGAAGATAATGTTGCCCGTGATTTACGTGTTCGTCAGCAATTGGAAGTACTCGGAATTAAATGCGCTGTGATTTGGGAGTGCACTGTTTCCAAGATGATTAAACAAGATCAGATAAGAGCTGAGGTATTAAATGAAATAGAAGAATTCTTCCGGAATGAAGAGATTTATATGGAATTGTGAGGCTGTGAAAAATGAACGATAATAGACAACCCTTTGAAGAATGGCTCAGAAAGAAAAAAAGAAGTAACGGAGAGGATTATAGCGAAGAGACTATTTCAAATTACGTGACATCTTTAAAAGGCCATTTAAACAAATTGGATAATCTTTCACTGGAGAATACAAATCTCTTTACAATCAACGATCTTAGCGAGTTGAAAAATGCAGTTAAAGAGATAAAGAATAACCCGGGGTATGCGGCTCTAAATGACAAGTATCACAGAATCGTTTCCAGTGCCTTATCGATGTATGAAAAATTCCTGACAGAAAATGGACAACAACACGTCAATAACAAAGACGCTTTTACAGCGTGGTTAAAAGTGTATCCTAATCATAAATACAATGATTCAACAATCAAGAGATATATTCGTGCTTTGGAAAAAGCGGAAGAATGGTTGGGTGTTTCTTTGCCGTATACAGTATTGGAATCTAATAATCTTGAAGATTTCCTTGAAATTGAACGCCTGATCACAACAAATCCTGATTATGAAAACGTTAATTGGAGCCACGGGCATGGAGATCTGTCAGCTGCCTTGCGACTGTATAAGCTTTTTATTCAAGATGATCCGACCATTAAGGAGTCAGATTCCTGGTATCCATCACTCAGTGCATACTCACCTGGTATATCCAAAGAACAGTGGGTTGATATTCTGAATGATCCTGATTGTATCGGACCTATTTGGGGTGGTGTTCTTGCCATGTTCTTCAAACACAAAGATGGGGCTACATGTAAATATCTCGGACAGTTATATGACAGGCAACCTTTTGGTATCTCGGGTAACTGTACACAGTTGGCAATGAGGATTTCCAAGATAACACAGTGTCCTCTGTTCATCAATGAGGAAGGGAAGACAAAGTATTGGCCTGTTCTCTTTGTCGGAAAGAAACCGGATGAAGGGATGCCCGGAAACTGGATGTGGAAATTAAGAGATGAATTATATGAGGCATGTAAAGAAGTAAACATAATCAGGTTTCTGAATACAGCCGTGGAGGAACGAGAAATGGATGTTTCTGTAAAGGAAGCTGTAGATCGTATCAGGAGATATATTGCTTATAAAGGGTTCTCGTATAACAGCGGACTGATAGAAAACTTCTATCTTAGTCTCAAGAGTAAGCCGTTTGTCATTCTTGCGGGAACTTCCGGTACAGGTAAAACAAGACTGGTTAAACTATTCTCGGAAGCGATCGGCGCTGAATATAAGATGGTACCTGTACGTCCTGACTGGTCGGATTCGTCAGATCTCTTTGGACATGTTAATCTGAACGGAGAATTTGTTCCGGGAGATATTCTGGAGTTTATCAGAGAAGCAGTGAATAATCCTGATTGTCCGTATATTCTGTGTCTTGATGAAATGAATCTTGCCAGAGTTGAGTACTATCTGAGTGATATTCTTTCTGTTATTGAGACAAGAGACTGGAATGATGAGGTTATTATTACAGATGACCTTATTACAGTGAACAGATACGGAAATGATAAGAAGGCATTGTCACACTACGGCAGTATGGGTATTCCGGAGAATCTGTATATTGTCGGTACAGTGAATATGGATGAGACGACATTCCCGTTCAGTAAGAAAGTGCTGGACCGTGCTAACACAATAGAGTTTAACTATGTTGATCTGAATCCTGATTTGGAAGTAGTCGAAGAATGCGATGCATTAAAATTGCCTAACAGTTTCCTGAAGACTGAATATCTGCATTATGCTGATTGTGATGATAAAGAATATGCTCGTGGTATTTCAGAGCAGTTACAGGCTTTAAATGCAATCCTGCAGAAAGCTAATGCGCATGTCGGATACCGTGTCAGAGATGAGATTGTTTTCTACATGCTCAACAATAAGAACAGCGAATTGTTAAGCGAAGATGAAGCTTTTGATAATGAGGTCATGCAGAAGATTCTCCCGAGAATTCAAGGTAGTTCAGTTTCTGTGAAAAGGATGCTCTGTGAACTCTTTGCGGTATTTGCCGGAGATAGCGAAAGATATGATGATGCTGATGCAATGCTGCAGAGAATTGACAGTGGTGTAAGATATCCTAACAGCGCAAAAAAGACAGCTTTCATGGTAAGGAGATTTGAAGAGGATGGGTTCACATCGTACTGGCTCTGATGAAGCTGTCGTTGTTGAAACCGGTCTTTTATCCGTAACAATAAGGGGTCCTCATGTACATCCTGCTTTTCCTGCAGGGGAGATCACAGAAAAGGAATCTGTATTCAGGGTAACCTGTACTGATGAGTATTACCTGAATATACCTAAGGATTGGGAAACAACATACACACAGGTCATCGGTGGTAATCATACCGGAGAGTATCAATGTATTCCGTTATTCTTTGAACAGCAGAGATACGAAATAGCTATTCAAGCAAAAGAAGAACATACGGTATCTTTTTGGCATGAGAATCCCCAGGTGAGACGAGCGGTATCGCCACCCTTCAGGAATCAGGATAACTTGCTGACAGGCATACTGAATTTCGGTAATGATATCGGCTTATCCGATCTGTATATTCTTGTGGACGGTAAGCAGTACATGAAGCTTACTCTGGAAGTATTTCCCTCCAAGATCAGTTACAAGGAAGACTATCAGGCTATCGTGGCGGATGTAACCAGAGAAGTATATAATCTGGTATTTGATTTTCTGAAGAAGACTTATAATACCTTTGATATTGCTGATAAACAGCAGGCATCCCCGGTAGAGTTCTTCGCGATCATTCGTAAGATATACAAGGAGTTTACAACTGCAGCAGATATGATTCTCAGTAATCCTCATCATGAACTGAGAACGGAACATGAGATACTTCCTGCTCATAAGATCAAAAGAACAGATAATCGTACATTACGCTGGCTGGAGAAACATCCCGAGGAGACCTTACGCAAAGATGGCAGAATACTGGTGAACAAAGCTCCGGCTGTTCGTAAATACATAACTTACGATACCAATGAGAACAGAGTGACCAAGTACATGCTGGAGACTACCGCAAAGCGGCTGGAACACTTTAAGAACCAGTATGCACAACTCGATAGAGAAACAGATCTCACGGTAACTCGTGATATTGACAGTATGGTACGCGGTATACTGCGCAGAAGTAATACCGGTTTTCTGAGAGAAGTACAATCCGAAGCTGCCGGTACCGGCATGTCACTGGTACTGGGTATGGCACCTGGTTACAGAGAACTGTATAGATGTTATCTGTTACTTCAGCATGGCCTGAGTGTAACAGGAGGTATCTTCCGACTTTCTGTAAAGGACATTGCTGTGCTGTATGAGTACTGGTGTTTCATCAAGCTGAACAGTCTGATGAGACAGAAGTACTCACTGATCAGCCAGGATATTCTGAAGGTGGAAGGAAAGAATCTTTCGGTATCACTTGTTAAAGGGACAAGAAGCCGTGTGCGTTACAGAAATGCGCAGAATGGGGAAATAATAACGTTGTCCTATAATCCGTCGGAGATCAATGTTCCTACGGTTTCACAGAGACCGGATAATGTTTTGAGACTGGAAAAAGACAGTCCTCAGGAAGCATATGAGTATGTCTTCGATGCTAAGTACAAGATTGATCCTGCACTGCCCGGAAGTCTCTATGCAAAGTACTATCAGACACCCGGCCCGACAGAAACAGATATCAATACCATGCACAGATACCGTGATGCAATTGTTGCTCAGAAAGGGACAGATCCGTACAGACATACCATGTTTGGTGCATATGTTCTTTTCCCGTATCACAATGAGGAAGAGTATGCGAAACACAAGTTTTATAGAAGCATAGATGAAGTAAATATTGGTGGTCTTCCGTTTCTTCCGACGGCAACTTCTCTGACAGAAAAATTGCTGGATGACCTGATTACCGATACTTCTGAAGCTGCTTTTGAACGTACTGTTTTACCTATTGGTATTGAAAAGAGGTTGGCAGAAACAGACTGGACCAGACGTGATGTTTTGGTTGGTTCTGTACGGACTGTCGATCAGTTAACATATTCAAATAACACAAAGGAATACTACATCCCGGCAAGCAGGATTACCGAGGATAAAAAACCGATACACTTCATTGCACTATACCAGCCGAGATATGCATTTGGAAGTGAGGCAGGTATCAGATATTACGGTGAAGTTGTATCTTCACAGATCGTTAACTGGGAAAATGTCCCTGAAGAGTTTTGGAGCAGCGAGGAAGAGTATTACTGTTTCAAGGTCAGAACTTGGAAGACTCTTTCCAGACCTGTAGAAGCGAAAGAGCAGGGCTTTACTCAACTGTTTACCAATATCTTCCTGCTTGAGCACAGTTCGCAGGTACCGGAATTGATGATTCAAAATGAAGCAGAATACAGATTCTGGTATGAACTGAAACGGAGAACAGATGCGACATTCATTAATGACAAGGAAGATATTGCAGGTTTCAGAATGAATGATATGCTTATCACTTTTGAAAGTGGGGAGATTCATTTGGTCCGTGATGGGGAATTACTGGATCACTGTAAGATAAGTGAGTTTGTAAGAAAGCCAAATAATTCATTCCGGAGGATGATGAAGTATATAACTGTTTTGAATGATGAATAACTTCCGTTTCTTAACGCCAAAAAGAAAACTGGAGTAATTTGTCTGTTAACTACTTCAGAATAATCATGCGATTCAACGATATTCGGAGAGTGCAAATAATGGATTATCTAAAACAACTAATTGATTTATATGAATCAGCCGAAGAGATGTCTGCAGAGACAGTTTTAGAGCGGGTTCTGAAGAATCATCCGGAGTATAAATCTCTTCCTATAGAAGAAAAAGTCAGACTTCAAAGAGAGTTCATGCAGTATGTTAACTCTGCCGATGAAGTTTTGCGCTATCAGAATCGCTCGGACACGGGACTTATCAATGATGAGGGTATGCGTGCTATTGAGACGCCATTGAATATAATTTGGCCGCGTGAATGCAGAATACCTCACAGGAAATACGTAGAAGCATACATCACCAATATATCTGTGCCTAAATCGATAGAAGAACTGCAGGAATACTATCTTGATGGGAATGATGCCCAAATACTTGTTAAAGATGCCAAGACAACAGGTATAACTAACTGGTCGGCTCCCAAATGGGCAAAACGGGGAGATATTGTCCTGTTCATGCATGCGAAGATGGCCAGATCTCATCTTACAAGGCTCAGAACAGAGGTCAGAACAACTTATCCGAAGAGATCCCTAAAGTATTCAAGACTGCTGCATGCAATTGAAGAACAAATCAATTTTCATAAACGTTACGGCGGAAAGATATATGCGATTGGCCGCGTATACGGTAATCCTGAAGAGGAAGAACCGCTTCCGGGAAAGCATTACAGTTCGCGTATATTCTGTGATGTTGATGACCTGTATCTGCTTGATACCCCGATAGATATTTCTGAGTTTAACAGTTTCATTACCATAAATGCTCTTAGTGCAGTTACTCCTCTTTACGGTGATACTTATGAGCACTTAAAAGAACTTGTTATGCAGAAGAACGATGTGCCGGAATACTTTGTAAAGAATCATTCAACTCCTTTTCCGCACAATCTTGTTACTGCTGAAACATGGATGAAACTTGGCCTGGATTACCGTTTTTCCTTTATTTTGGAAAGCCAGTTCCGTCAGTGTTATGTAAATTATCTGCTGCAGGAGATCAGCGGTCAAAAAACACTGTACAAAGAATGTGCATGTTATAAAACGGCTAAACCGGTAACTTTTGTTGATAATGTGATTAAGATTAACGGAAGACTTCTTCCTGTGGAAGTGAAGCTTAATACTGCTTCTGAGCATAATCTGCCAAAGCAGTGTGAACAGTACTGTAATCTTAACAGACTAGTGTTAGATACAAAAAAAGGCAGAGAAGCAGACATGGACAAAGTGATCCGTGATAAAGTACTGGTTATTGATACATTTGCTGTATCTGTGTTTAATCTTTCCGACAGAACTGTCCGCACGATTTATGATCTCATTGAGCTCAAGACAAGAGATGATATCCGAATCCTTAGAGATACGATCATTTCTGAATTTGGAATAGCAGACTGACATTTCTTGACTGTTCCCGTACGGAACGGTGCTAAATAGGATAATGTGCATTGCTAAGCGGAATATAGATATAATTAAATTAATAGGATTGGATTGAGGAATTCTTAATCTGTTGAGGATAATGGTTATTTAATTTCTCGGGGAGATATTGTATGGGGAAAGCAGACTACAAAGCAATTATAAACAGTATGAGTGATGCTGCAGCCAGGGAATGTGCTTATAGAGCATACCCGCTTTTTAAGTTTTACTCACTGAAGAGAGAAGACTTTCGTCCGGTCGATCTAATAGAAAAGATGTATGAATTCAGTGAGAAAAGCAAGTTAAATTATCCTGGGTATTCACTGATTATTGCATTAACGGAGAACTGTAATATAAAGCTTGGCTCGAGAGCAGAGAGATATTATGAAAGATTTGTTTCTCTGTGCAGGAAGAAAGGAAAGAGTATAGAAGAAGTCTGCGATGTTTCCAGAATTTTCATCTGCCTGATGCGAGAAGTCGGTAATCCAATTGAGGATCTTGATTATAGTGTCAGTGTAAAAGACTTTGATTTTATTATGTATCTCGCTGATGCAAATCTGAAGAAGGGTGTAGATAAAGAAGGTTTGCTCAAGAAGAAAAAAGTACAGTTATACTTTGATGAAGAATACAGGAAGTTTATTGCCGCAAATATGATTATAGATCTGTGTATAATGCTGGATGCTGAAGGCGAATTTGAGGAGGAAACAAATAATGGCTAAAGCTGAATTGGTAGAATTGTTTGTTACACCCGAGCTGGCCAAACTACTCAAAGAGAAAAAATATGCCGAACTGGTGTTCAGAGACAAAGACTCAAAATTTCAGATGTTTGTCAAAGCAATGCTGGGTAAAAATGAAGGGAACAAAAATGCAGATGATTTTGGTAATCAGCTGCTGCAAAAAGTTCTTAAACAGAATAGTAACGCGAAAAAGCTGAATCATGCCGTTCACAAATTGGACAATGATTTAAAAAACGTAAAGGATGATCTAGCAAAACTAATTAACACCGCACCCGCACTTCTTAAAGACGCTAAAGTGCTTAAGGCTGTAGGTTTTCTTAATGCCGGACTTGCTGTAGCTAATATTGCCGTTGATGTAGCAGGTTTTGTGATCATTTCTAAACAACTTTCTGAATTGGATGAGCATTTATCGGTGATCGAAACAAAGGTTGATCAGTTAAAAGATATTGAAGAAGAAAAGCTGCTTGAACAATGCAGAGCGCTTATGAATGATACTAGTGATATAGCAATTAGGTTTGAGGATAATGATCCTGTCAGTAAAGAAGAGCTAAGGGAGCTTCTTAACGATATGGAACCATTCCTGAAACGCTTGATTTCTTCCATGTATAAAAGAGATTTTGAAATAGAACACTTGCTACAGATGCTATACGGACTGCTGCCGGGTTATTTCTTCCTGGCGGATAAGTATATGGGTAAGTACTACCTTGAAAAAGGAAAGATGCCCAGTGATTTTGAAAAAGTTCTTAATTTGTATGAAGAACTGCTGAGCGACAAGTTTATAACTTTTGTGAATGATTATTATTTCCTTGATAAAGGTTTTACATCGGCAGATTCTCTTGTTGTTTCTAATTCCTGTAAGGTCCTTGCCGCAAAGCATATGATTTATTTCTACGACCGTGAAGAGCTTTTGAAAGTTTTGAAGACACAGGAAAATGTCGAGAAATATGATGCGGCGATCAATCAATATGTCCAGAAAACCATTAAGGATGAGCTGGACATGTTCGCGAAAGAAAACAAATTGACAGGAGCGGAAAAAACAGAATTGAAACAAATGATGCTTATGGCATAGAGCGTATCCTCGGCTATACATCTATATCGCTGATTTTGATATATAATTTGTTCAGAGGTGACCAATCGTGTTAACTAGAAAAAACATAATTAAACCCTTAATATGCTTATGTGCAATAGTGCTGCTTTTTGGCTGCTCTGCTGTAGATTCTGCAGCAACTGCTTCAGTAACTCGTGGAGTTAATCCTGAAGTTCAGGAAACAACACCTGAACCAACAAAGGTTACTGAACACAAAGAGGAAGCCACTCCCACACCTACAGCAGAAACATCGGAAATAACGGAAACAGCAGAAACCAAAGAAGAAGTGACTTCACCTGAAGAATCAGAGGAACCTGAAGCGTCCGAGGAAACTGAAAAGCCGGAAGAGACTGAAGAAGCTGCGGAGGAAGTGGCAGAGTCAGCTGAAGCAGAAGATGTAGAAAGTACCCAAGAACCAATTCCTGCGGAGACTCCTGATCCCACTCCGGAGCCAACACCCGAACCTACACCTGAGCCAACACCGGAACCGATCATTATCAACTATGATCTGTACGTTAATAATTCACAGACAGATTTTGACTGCAAA
>AUXO017405229.1_pt1 | contig 10247 bp, 2 predicted proteins | sample 768731 | NCBI WGS metagenome assembly AUXO01 (sample SAMN02715735, study PRJNA202380) | gut metagenome | biome: sheep rumen | host: Ovis aries | place: New Zealand: Palmerston North | reverse complement strand
TCAATTATAGTTCAACGCTATGGTGATATTTTAAAGGGTAGAAGATCTACTAAAAAAAGAATTGATGAGGGCTTTGTAAGGCCAACATTAAAAGAAGCTGTTCCTGGTGATTTAGGCTTAGTATTACCATATAATACTATGAAATCTATCTGCGAAATGATTGAAGCTTTAAATCATGTAACTCCAGGTATTGCTTCAGAACATACATTATTTTATGGAGTAGAAGCTAAATTCTATTCAAAGCGTCCTGAGATTTCAAATAATTTTGAAACTAAGATTAAAGGCTTATATGTTGGTGGCGATGGTGCTGGCTTAACTAGAGGTCTTGCTCAAGCAGGAGCAAATGGTGTTTTTGTAGCAAGAGATATTATCTCAAAGATTAATAAGTAGTAAATAATTTTAAGAAAGGCTACTATGGTGGCGAATATGAAAAAAATAAAAAAAGTATTATTACTATTAGTTTTAATATTTGGTATAGCTTTAGCATCATGTAATGGTAATAAGGTTTCTGTTACTATTAATTATGGTTTTGACTTTGAACCTAAAACAGTATCTGCAGAAGAACTTGATGGTAAAGTGTTAAAGGCTGAAAAGGAAGGCTATACACTTGTTGGTTGGTATTATGATGATTATTTCACTACTGAATATATCACTAATACTAAAATTCAAGGTAATATAAATATTTATGCTAAATGGGAAGCTGTTAAATATAATATTAATTATCATCTTGATGGTGGAACTAATAATGAGATTAATCCTTTAACATATACAATTGAAAATGAGGTTACTTTAGCTGAGCCTACAAAAGAAGGCTTTGCATTTTTAGGTTGGTATAAGGAAGAAGCTTTAACTAATAAAGTTACATCAATCGCTAAAGGAACAACAAAAGATATTGACTTATATGCTAAATGGACTGAGGAAGTTTTAGTTACATTTGTTGTTGATAATGATGTTGTTAAAACAGTAAATGTATCAAAAGGTGAACAAATTGTTATTCCTACAGCACCAGTAAAAGAAGGCTATACCTTCGAAAATTGGTATTTAGGTAATAATGTTTATGAAATAGCTGAAGTAAGTGAATCTATTACTGTTGTTGGTAAATATAATATTAATAGCTATGATGTTAAATATTTTGTTGATGATAACGAATTTGGTTCAGAAAAGGTTGATTATAATAATAAAGCAAATGGCTTAGATAATAATCCATCTAAGACTGGATATGAATTTAAAGGTTGGTTTGTTAATTCTACAACTAAATTCAATTTTGAAGAAGATAGAATTACTTCAAATACAAATTTATATGCAAAATTTGAACCAGTTAATTATGAGATTGAATATAGATTAGATGGAGGAACAAATAATGCTAGTAATCCATCTACATATACTATAGAAGATGAAGTTGTTTTACAAAAGCCTTCAAAAGATGGCTATTCATTTAAAGGTTGGGTTAGTGAAAATGGCGCACCTGTTTCAAAAATTGAAACTGGTACAACTGGTAAAATCACTTTAATCGCAACTTATGAAGAAAATGTAATCATTACATTTGTTGTTGATAATAAAGTTTATAAGACAATCAATATTACAAATGGTGATGAGCTTGAATTCCCAAGTGTACCAGTTAAGGATGGATATACATTTGATAATTGGTATGTTGGTGAAGAAGTGTTTAGTAATTTAAATGTAGATGCTTCAGTAACTGTAACAGCTAAATTTAATTTAAATAGATATAAAGTAACATATTACGTTGGTGATAATGAATTTGGTAGCGAATATGTTGATTATAATAACTGTGTTGGTGGATTAGAAGCTAATCCATCAAAGACTGGCTATGAATTTAAAGGCTGGTATAAGGAAGAAGCATTACAAAATGAATTTAATGTAAAAACAGAAGCAATTAAATCAGCTACAAGCTTATATGCAAAATTTGAAGCAATCGAATATAGCATTACTTATGTACTTGAAGCTGACGAAATAAATTCAGCAAATAATCCTGTAACATATACAATTGAAACTAGAACATTTACTTTAGGTAAACCATCTAAAGAAGGCTATAAGTTTATTGGTTGGTATAGTGATGCAAAATATCAAAATAAGGTTGAATCAATTGTTAATGGTTCAACAGGTAATGTTGAACTATATCCATTGTTTAGCGAGATAGTAGAATTAATTTTTATGGTTGATGATAAAGTAGTAAAGACTATTGTTATTAGTGATGGTGAGGCAATAGAATTACCAGAAGAGCCAACTAAGACTGGCTATGATTTTGGCAATTGGTATTATGACGAAGGCTTAGCATTTGATATAACTGATACTATAATTCATACTACTACAGTTCATGCTGAATTTAGCCCTAAGAAATATGAAGTAGTATTCTATGTTGGTGATAATGAATTTGATAAAACTGAAATAGAATATGATTCAACCATTGGTGATTTAGATGAAGAACCATCAAAAACAGGCTATAATATTGGCTGGTATAAAGAAAAAGCATTAGAAAACAGATTTGATTTAGAAAATGATGTTGTTAAAGGTCCTCTTAATTTATATGCAAAATTTGAAATCATTAATTATACAATTACTTATAATTTAGATGGTGGAACAAATAATGCTAATAATCCATCAACTTATACAGTTGAAGATGAAGTTACATTTGCTGATGCATCTAAAGAAGGCTATGATTTTGCAGGTTGGAATGATGCTGATGGTGCAGCTGTTACAGGTATTACCACAGAAACAACAGGTAATAAGACTATTACAGCAACATATACTATTAAGAAATTTACAGTTAAGTTCTATGTTGGTGAAGAAGTATATGATTCAATGGATGTTGAATACAATAATCCAACTAACGCATTACCACAAGAACCTACAAAGACTGGCTATGAATTTGATGGTTGGTATTTATCTAATGGTAATGAATTTAATTCAAAGACAACTTTAATTAAAGATAATACAGACGTATATGCTAAATTTATTGATCCAAATGCTTCTAAATTAAATGTATTAGAATGCGTTGGAGCAAATGAAACAGCATATGTAAAGATTGTGGTTGTTAATGGATATGAAATAAATGATTATAAAGTATTTTACTTACTAAATAATAGTTATGTTCTAGTAGATTCACAACTGGTCAGATTTATAGACGATAATAATGATGGTAAAAATGATTATGTTAGAGCTGATATTGTTGGTCTAGCTGCTGGTAAATATACAATTAAAGTAGAACTTGGTGATGAAGTGGCTACTAGAGTTATTGTGGTTTCTTCCCAAGATAGATCAGGTTATGCTCATTTTAATTATGATGATGGTGTTGGTGCATATAATAATTATGGTACATTAAAAGCTAATGCTGTTGTTGTTTATGTAAATGATGCAACTAAGAACACTGTTCAAGCTAAGATTGGTTCAAAAACATATACTGGCTTAGCTAATATTATAAAAAATGCAACTAATGCTTCAATTCCAGTAGATGTTAGAATTTTAGGTACAATTGGTGCTGCAACATGGAAAGCACGTACAGTTCAATCATATTCAGCAGCCTCAACAACTACAGTTCAAGGGGCTAATGGTAATTATTTAGCATTACAAAATTATGATGAGTCAGACATAATTAGTGGCGGATTTAATCAATTAGATGAATCCACTTATACTAAATTAGATGGATTAACTAATAAGATAAAATATGATTCTAATAAGAAAGAATTTGATTCATATTATAATATGTTAGATATTTCAAATGCTAAAAATGTAACTGTTGAAGGTATTGGTGATGACGCTAGACTTTTCCAATGGGGATTCACATGGAAGTCATGCAACTCTATTGAAATTAAGAATTTAACATTTGATGATTATACAGAAGATGCATGTTCATTTGAAGGCGCTGGAAGTGATAATGATTTAATTACTATTTCAGCATTTACATCTACAAGATATTGGCTTCATAATAATACTTTTGAAAGAGGGGTAAATTATTGGGATGTATGTCATGAACAGGATAAGCATGATGGTGATGGTGCTACTGATTTTAAGAGAGTAGCTTATGTTACTATTTCATACAATCACTATATTTCTAACCATAAGACTGGTTTAGTTGGTGGCGGAGACACTCAAAAAACTTGTTGTTTAACATTCCATCATAATTTCTATGATCAATGTCAAGCAAGATTACCATTTGCAAGACAAGCAAATATGCATATGTATAATAACTATTATTACAAATCAACAGGTAATAATATGCAAATATATGCAGGCGCTTACGCATTTATTGAGAATTGTTATTTCAAAAATACAAATAAGACATTTACTTTAAGTACAAGTGATGGCAAAGTTCCTGCCGTTAAATCATATAATAATACATTTGATGGTTGTTCATCTACAGGTGCAACAATAGTTACATCAAGAACTGAAACTGTTACTAATGGTAATTTATATGGTCAAACATTTGATACTGATTCAACTATTTTCTATTATGATTCAGCAAATCAAAAATCTAATGTTTCTATTATGAATGAAACAGAAGATGTTCCAGAATATGTAGCATTACATGCTGGTGCAGGTAGTGGTTATTATAGTTCATTAGGATTATATTCTGAGGCTGTAGTTAAGCATACAGTAACATTTAAATATACAATTGATAATACTTTAACAACGGCTCAAACTGTTGAAGTTATCGATGGAGGCACAGTTTCTATGCCTACATTAGATTTAGAAGGCTATGAAGTTCTTGGTTGGTATAAGAATGAAGCTCTAACAGAATCATTTGATAATTCAAATGAAATTACTGAAGACATTATTGTTTATGCTAAGATTAAAAAGCTTGCCTCATATACAGTTGAATTTGTATATAATTTAGGTCAAGATGATATTGGTATATCTAATACTACAGTTTATGAAGGTAATAAGGTATCAAAACCTTCTAATCCTACATTAATTGGTTATAAATTTATTGATTGGTATACAGATACTGATTATGAGACAGTATTTAATTTTAATAATGTAATTTCAAAAAATACAGTTGTTTATGCAAAATTTGAAGAAGTAACTGTCTCTATTACACATTTAAAATTTGATGAGGTTACTGATGCGACTTATACAGAAAATGTAGAATTAACTAATGGTTTAATAATTTATGCTACAAGTTCTAAAAATGTTGTTGTTTATTCTGATAATGTAACATGCGGAGAAGAAGCTGTTACTAAGAATTTATATCTTCCTGGCGGAGGATCAACTTCATATAGAAATATTAAATTTAGTATGCCATCAACTGGTAGTGTTATAGTATATTATAAGGCTAGTGCTAATCGTCATTTAGTATTAGATAATGGAGCTACAAAAGTATCATCAGATGATACAACAGGTAATCTACAATCTTATACATTTGCAGATGTTTCAGCAGGTGATTATTATTTATATTCAGCTAGTAGTGGAATATATGTATATATGATAACTATAGTCGTTGATAAGACTAATCAAAATCCTGAGCCTGAAAATTATGAGAAATTAGAATTATGTTATTACTATACTGCAAGAAACACTTTAAAAAATACGTCATATGATAATGGTCAATATCCAGCTATGCACTTAAAGACGATTTATAAGGTTGGAGAGCAATTTGATTCTAGCTATTTAAGTGCAATAGTTGATAATCAATATATTACAACAGGATTTGAATACAGTGGATTTGATTCTTCAACTACAGGAAAAAAGACAATTACTGTAACATATGGTAATTATCAAGGTACATTTGATGTTTATGTACTAGCTGCAGATTTTGAGGTTGCAAGTAACGATAAAGGTTATTATGCAATTGTAAGCAGTAACTACGTAGTAGGTGAAACTTTTGAATCAGGTAATACAATATTCACTAAGTTTAAAACTATTAACCAAGCACTTGAGGCCTTAGAGATGGTTACTCCAACAGCAACCAAACGTGCTTATTTACAAATAGCTGCAGGATATTATAACGAAAAGGTAGTTATTAATGTTCCGTATTTAACAATTACTGGTAGTGGTATTGCTAAAGCAACATATGAACTAGATGAATCATATGATGCAATAGCTTTAGCTAGAGCTACAGTAATTGAATGGAATTCACTTTATGGAACTCCTACTGAAGGAAACGGAAGAACAGATGATCAAAAAAATGATGTTGCTGTTAGAACACATGTTACCGATTCAACTCAAACAGTTTATATTACTGAAAAGGCTATAAATTGTGAAATTGAATCTTTAACAATTTCTAATGCTAATAATTGTTATTCATATTTTACTAATGTTGTTAAATCACATGCTGAACATAGAGCTTTAGCATTACTTGTTCAAGCTGATATGGTTAGATTAACTAATGTAGCATTATTAGGTTATCAAGATACTGTAGAATTCTTTACAGGAAGACATTTCTTATATGGATGTTATATTTCAGGGGCTACAGATTATATCTTTGGTACAAATGGAACAACATTTATCCAAGGTTCTATAATTCATACTGTTTATAATGGGTCAAATACTCAAGGTGGTTATGTAAATGCATTCAAAGGACAAAATCCAATTAAGGATGCTAATTATGATGTTCAATATGGTTGTATTTATGATGGCTGTACATTTGAAGCTGATTCAAAAGTTGCAGATGGAATAATTGCACTTGGAAGACCTTGGACAGAATCATCAAGCGTAATGATTATGAATTCATCTATTTCAGCTAAATATTCTAAAGTTTCAACTGCTTCATCATCAGTCGGTAGATATTGTGATTGTAACAGTAATATCAAGGCTGCTAACGCCAAATTCTATGAGTATAATAATACTGGTGAAGGTGCTATAACTGTATCAGTTACTGGATGTACAGTAATAACTGATGCAACTGAAGCTGCAAAATACAATAATTTAGGTATTATATTTGGCAAGACTAATGGTAATGTCAAATATGATAATGCTTGGGATGGTTCAACAAAGCCTATCGTAGATACAAATGTTTATTACTATTTTGATGGAACAGACGCTCCAAATGGTAGCTATTCATATACTGGAAATATTCAATATTCTAGTCAAACTAAGACTGGATCAATTGGTGATTTAATTATTGATGCTAGCAACAACGGAGGTAAATTTACTTATAGTTCTTCTGGTTATACTCAATTTAATGAAGGAACAACATTAACCATCACAGTAAATTATGATTGTGTTATAGTAATTAATTCATTTACTGGTCAGTATAATTATTCTGTAAGTGTTGGTGGCGTTGTTTCAAATGCAACTGGAGATTCTTACAGTGTAGCTGTAACAGCCGGAACAACTGTTGTTATTACTGCTACAGCAACAGCTTATCTTTATAGTTTGGTTATTCAAAAATAAAGATTAATTAGGAGGTTTTATTTTGAAAAAGAAATTATTTTTTCTAGTTGTTTTATTAACATTATTTTTAACATCATGTGGAAGTGATTCAGATGTTAGAACATATACAGTTAAGGAGGTTCCTTTTGTAAATCTAAATCCTAACTACAATGTTAATACAACAAAAATGAATTTATATTATTTTGAAGATAGTGTAGTCCCTTATATGCCAATAGATGAATTTGTTAATGATTTAGATGGTTTATTAAATTCAAAGGCATATTCGTTTAAATATATTAATTTTATTGGTGAATATGTTATTTCTACAAAAATTAGTGGAGAAGAATTAAAGGCTGTTGTTGATTACAAAGCTGATAAGTTATACACTCAATATACTCAAATATTCCAAAATATAAATGAAAGTCAAACTACTGATTATTCAGCATACTTTAAAATGGATGCTGATACAATTGATTATGATATGAAAACAGTAGTTTTAGACTTTGGAAAATATAATATTGATATTATCCTAAAGGATAAGAGATGCTATTTTCCATTTAGTGTTTTAAATACATTATTTGGTGCTGAAAATTATTCTAACCTATACTTTAATGGCGATAAGATTTATATGGCTTATTTTGTAGGTGCTGAATTAGAAAGTGAAAAGCTAAAGGAAATAAAGAATTCTAGCTTAACTAATACTTTAGCAACAGAAGAATTAAGAAAAGCAAATTATAATGATTTATTATTTACACTTGATACATTCTATGGCTTAAAGAATTATAAAAATATTTCTAGCTTTGATGAATATATTACTAATAATTCTTTAAAGGAAAAGCTTTTATCTACTAAGCCAGAAGTATTCGAACAAGCCTATAAGGATTTATTCTTAGGACTATTAAATGAATGTCATACAGGCTTAATAACAAGCTCTTACTATACAGGTGGTAATAAAATATCATCTATTGAAGGTGCTAAGGAAGATTCTAATTTTCTTAAGATGAGAAACTTATCAAAGGAATTAAAGGACAGCTATGATGAGGTTTATACTGAACAAACATATTTTGAAATTGTTGGAAACACAGCATATATAATGCCTTTTGAATTCGTAACAGGAACTAATGATCAAATATTTAATGCTGATGGTTCTGTAAAGGAAGATGCTTATAAGTATGATACATTTAGATTATTCTTATACTCTATGGAAAAAATAAAGGATAATCCACTTGTTAAAAATATAGTTGTTGATTTATCTCGTAATGGTGGCGGTAATGGTGCTGCAATGTATAGAGCTTTAGGATTCTTAAAGCAGTTAGTTTATGCATCTATTAAAAATGAGATTATGGGCTTAACATTGACTTATAAAATTTCAGTTGATACTAACCTAGATGGTAAGTATAATAGCTCAGATTCATATCCTGATTATAATTGGTACGTTTTAACATCTGGCTTAACATATAGTGCAGCTAATATCTTTGCTTCTATATGTAAGGATCAAAAGTTAGCTACAGTAATTGGACAAAAATCTGGTGGTGGTATGTGCTCTGTTGTACCTGTTGTTTTATCAGATGGAACAGCTTTACAAATGTCAGGATCATCTGCCCTTTATGTATCAATACAAAACTATAAACAATCAAATCAAACAGTTAATTATATCGAGGGTGGAGTAGAAGTTGATAGCCTAATTGACTATGAATATTTCTATGATAGAACATACATTAATAGATTAATTAATGGTGTTTAATAAAGTAAGTTTAAAGTAAAAAAATATGAAAAATGACACTGATTTTTAGTGCCATTTTTTTATTTGTAAAGAAATTATAATTTATTTTATAAAAACGCTTTTATAAAAACGTTTTTATGATATAATTTATAATGTTTATGGGTTATTTATATTTATAAATAAATATAGACAAGAAGAATTAAGGGGAAAGAAGAATGAAAAACAAAAGAAGAATGTTGGGATTAAGTGCAACTGCTTCTTTACTAAGCTTGTCAGCAATTTTAGCATCATGCGGCAAAGCAGTAAAGCAATATACAGTTACATTTATGAACGGAACGGAGACTGTAACTTCTGAAAAAGTTCAAGAAGGGTCTAACGTTTCAGTTCCAACGCAATTAATGGACCAAGCTGATTTTAATGGCTGGTATAGTGACGCTTCACTAACAACACCATTTGATTTCGGTAGCGCCATTAAAAAAGACATTACAGTATATGCTAACTGGATTAACAAATATACAGTTACATTTAATACTAATGGCGGAACAACTATTAATGATGTTACTGTAAGGGAAGGTAGCAATGTAGGAGTTCCTGCAACACCATCTAAGGATAATATGGTATTTGGTGGATGGTATAGTGATGCTAATTTAACAACAGTATTTAACTTTGGTACTGTTATTACAAAAGATACTACAATCTTTGCTAAATGGGTTGAGCAAAATGCTTCAGTAGAAAAGGTTACAGTTGTTATTAATTATAATGACGGACAATCTACTAAAACTGAGCTTGTTAAGAAAGGAATCGAATATAGCTTAACTAATCCAAAAAGAGATGGATATGTATTTGGCGGTTGGTTTACAGATGAAAAATTAACTATTCCATTTGTAAATGGTACAGCTGTTAATTCTAATTTATCTTTATATGCTAAATGGAATCAAGCTGCAGAAACTATTACATATGGCTTTGGTGAAGGCTTAACATCTTGGGGTGATGTTGAAACTACAACTGGAACTAAAGAATATGACAATAAGGGTACTATTCAAATGGTACTTGCTAAATCTTATTCTAATAATGGTATTACTTTATCAAGCAACGGCAAAAATAGAATTAATCACGATGGTGAAGGAAATGCTACTAGCTACAATACTCAACAAGCTGAAATTACGATTGTTGTAAAAACTAAAGCTACAATTGT
>AUXO016340368.1_pt1 | contig 10247 bp, 8 predicted proteins | sample 768731 | NCBI WGS metagenome assembly AUXO01 (sample SAMN02715735, study PRJNA202380) | gut metagenome | biome: sheep rumen | host: Ovis aries | place: New Zealand: Palmerston North | reverse complement strand
TTCTCCTTATCAATAGTATGGCAAGAAGCCCAGTTCTTACCAAAACTCATTGTCCAGTAATCAATGAAGTTAATTGAGATACATACCCAAAATGTCTGATTACAAGGGTTGATAGAATCACCATAAAGAGCCTGCTTTTTATTAAACTCATCATCCTGTTTAATTCCAATTTCCTTGCAGAATCTCGTGAAGATTCTACTTGCCTTCTGACCAACATGGATGTTCCATTTTGGGATATTTAATCTCTCAAGTATACAGTTAAAATTATTTGCCCATCTGTTATCTACCATCTGCTTTGCACACGAAAGAAGGTTAACAGCTTCCATCTTAGCACTAATAATATCATAATCTTTGTTAAGAAAATACATAGACCAACAATAATCTACGTCTCCCCTATTTACTTCTCCATTTCTAAGCTTTTCACCTGCATTGTACTGTTCTCTGATCTTGTCCTCAATCCAATCACACGCCTCTCTAATTCCTCCCTGATCACGTGTTCTCAAGATATCTCTCTTGAAAACGATCATCTTATGTTCTGGATCCCAATCTGGATGCTTCGAAAACATCACTTCAATCCACTGTTTGTTTTCATGGCACAAACGAATAATTTTTTCCAATGCATAGTTTGAATATGAATAATCAAACTCATTAAGCAGATCTTTTGCCCATCGTTTTGCCTTTTCAAAATATTCATCAGACATAGGCACCGTCCATGACTTGTCCATGACAGTTGGTGCTTCTATATCCGTATTCACAGGCATACTATTGATATCAATATTAAGATCTGGAGATACCTTTTTAAACTCATCAAGTTCCCTTTCTGTCAAAATATGGAAATGGCGTGAACATACACTCCATTCTTTTCCGACACACTCAGAATCATCCATATGTGCAATAATTCTTACTCTGATATCATACGGATTCTCTTCTTCAAGCTCTTCAACAACCTTGCATAATGCAAGTTCACTGGTATATCCATATGGTGCAAATTTGTTAGCTACTACATAAGAACCCACGATAATCATTTCATTCTCTCTTGCCATGATATAATCTCCTTTTTATATAAATTTATTATTTACTTATTAAATTTGTTTCCTTGATATAGTGATTTATTATTTCGTTGCCTTGCTCATGTTCTCATAGTATTCTGCCAAGAATACATGATCGTTACGCAGTGCGTGGTCACGCAGCTTCATAAACTGGTTCTTTCTTGCCATAGTTACTTCATTCATGTTTACAGACTGGTTTCTGTGGTTTCTGTTTACCCTGTTTGTTCTTGTGTTTCTCTTCATAATTTGTCTCCTTTCATTTAGACAACATTTGTTTCTTTTGTGTTCTTATGAACACATCCATACAGCCAAGTTACCTTGACTGCATGAGATGCTCATGAGAAAATTACATCACTTCATTGGCCCAACAATGATTTCCTTTGTGGCCATCATATAAATACCAATTACCACAAATATGAACCCTTCACCTATACCACACATAAAGACTGCACAAAGTCCAATGAGAATACCTATGATTCCACAAAAAATCTGAAATTTTCTTTCCATTCTGTTTCCCTCCAATTTGATTATATTATATTATTTACTAGTTACAATTATACTTATGGTTTAATCTACTCCATAATCACGACAATCATAATAACTATCACGATAACCAGTATCATAACCGATTTTAAAAGCAAGATTATAAAGATCATAATAAATATCTTCTAATTGATTTACGTCTCCTACAAAGCCAAGCTCAATTAAACGAGCTTTAAATTTTTCTTCTGACATTTCATTTCCCTCCTTTATTTGTTTCCTTTATAGAGCACTTAGTATTCTCATGAACACAAGCAAAGGGACAACGTTTTCCGTTATCCCTTTAATCTATCCATAAGATATTATTTGCCTTTTAATTCATTTCTTCAATGAATTCCAAGGCTTCTGTTTCTGTCAGACCAAAGTCTGACATAAGGATTTCGATCATTTTATCACCTCCATTAATTCATTTCTAATTCTTCAATCTGGCAGTATTCAGTTTTTTCAGTATTTAAAGATACAATAACTTCTTTATTATCGTCTGGGCATGATGCATTTTTCCCTCAGATTTAAATCTGGATATTTTCCCAATCATGCCCAGAATTTCATTTCTAGGTACAACAAAACCCCAGACTTATTTCATTCTGGGGTAATGTTCTGGGGCAATGTTCTGTCTAGAAATCAGATAATAACATCTTCATCTTATGATAATTTTTCAATTTCTTCTTTTGTTAAAACATGTATTTTACAACAATCGGCAATTATGTCTTCATCAAATGCTACGTTGCTAATTATATATCCCCATGCAGGATTTTTTTCTGATACTTTCCCAATAAGAATTGTATCATCATTTTTTGTTTTATAAGCGACATAATCACCCAATTTCAATTTGAGCTTTTTATGAATTTTTGATAACATAACATCATCAAAGAAACGTACGCCCTTCATGGTAGACCGAAAGTTTTCAAACCAATTTTCAAAAAGCGGATTATATACTTTATCTAATTCTTTAACCATAGAGTCATATGTTGAGTCCATAGAATAACTATGATGTTTTCTACCGTAGCAATAATCTATAATATTATTGCACTCCATACTATATTCATCTACCAATTTTTCTATTTTTAACATTTTTATTCACTCCTTTTATATCTATTTATTATTTCATACCTAAAAATTCTTTATAAATGTCTATTTCTTGATATAAATCAGCACCAATCTTTTCAAAAACTTGTGGGCACTCTGAATATAATCCACGCCTATATTTTCTAATAACATCAAAAACATCATCTCGCATGGTTTCATAATCATCATATTCCCCTACGGTATTAGGCGCTACATAACTTGGCACATAATAAACTACATATTTTTTAGACATAATTTTAACCCCCTATTTTTAGTGTATTCATTGTTTTATGGTTACAACACAAGCCCCCATGTATTTTTGATACATGGGGGCACACATTCTAATCATAAAATTACAAGTTAGTTAGAATATTAATACAGATTGTCATGCAGGAAACATGCGTCCATGCTCATAAGCTCCTGCCCAGTCATCTGGCAATATCTGCAAACGCAAGCTACAAATTTTCTTACAAAGCGGGCCTTGCCATAGGCTTTAATATCATAGTCTTTAGTATCGTTACCACCAACACAAGTCATAATAGATTCAGCACATGCCTTGGCAGACTTGGAGTTGAACCTTGTTTTATGGTCTTCGCAAAGTTTTACAAGAAGGTCGTTAAAGCTAACCTTGACGGTATAGACTTTTTTACCAACGGTAACCATACCAGTAGCATGATAATCCATGCGCTCATAACCAAGTTTATAAGCAATATACAGACCTTCAATTTCAGAAATTGCACGTTCAGCCCTAATCTTTTTGGCAATTAATGGCTCAAGCTCATTTCTTCTCATTTCATCAATAATATCGCACTGTTTTTCGGCAATCTCATATTCATCCTTTTTGTACTGTTGTGCAACGGAAAAACGAACGTCATCTTTCTGAATCATATCATTACGCTTGTTATGAATGTCGGCCATAATAGCAACGTATGGCGCTTTTTTAGCGTCATAACGTTCGTTGCACTCGTCAATATAAGCATGAACAACGGCAATATCACGTGCTGCAATAACGATACCCTTGAATTCTTCAGACATAGTAATTTTCTTCGACATAGTAACACTCCTTCTCCGACACTTGGTAGTCGGCAACCAATTATTTTTTAGTTAGTTATCCCGAAAATTCGGGGAAAGGGTAGTAGGGATTCGAACCCTTGAGCATATACGATACACTCACGCCTTGGCACACTACCCCTATAACACACATGTATTGCCCGTTCCTACCCTACCCCCGCACACCTTTCGGTCGTATGGTAGCGTAGTTATCCATGCGCACAACTTGCCCCCTCACTCGGAATTAAGCCTACAATTATTCTATCCCCCTTTCGGCCCTTATACCGTCTTTGACAAATTGTGTAACGTGCGCACTACGGCCCGCACAAAGCGGCCACATCTTCCCTAGGGTAATGAATACACTTTCCCCTAGGGGTACACACGCAATACACGGCTATTCAGTTGCCAAGGTGCAAAAGGTCGCAATAATGGCATGGTCGGGCGCGGTAGGTGCATAGGGCGGAGCCTATACAAGGGTAGGACGGAGCCGACCCGAAACGCCCAACGACCATTATCGGTCGTTCTAATAAGCCTATGTTACACTACAATCATATTTTTCATCACCATCCTTTCTTTATCTTTATTGTAACTACATTATAGCAGATGCCTGAAAACCATAATTTTCGGGCAAAAATGGGGGGTATTTTCAACGAAAAAGGCCGCAAAAGCCCATGGATAGGCTCTAACGTCTTCTATCCAAACACCATCTCAAAAATCCACCCTCCATTCATCTCCCATCTCATCTCCCATCAAACCCAAATCTCAAATTCTCCCCCATTCCCAGTTAAAATCACCAACCCTATCTCCTTCATCCTTAATCGAAGCCCATTTCTACTTAAATCGGATCATACCCAGCATAACCAAATCACAATGAAAAAATAAAAGAAGCATAATGGTATAATCTGCATTTATGTTTATACTCACATCCATAACTTTTGTTTATATATAACACCAAACAAATCAATCGTCCATAAAACAAAAAAGCCCTCTTATAGGGGGCTACCTTTTAACTTCAACCAGATCAAATATCGCTATGTATATACCAGTGTATTTTACGATTGGAACTTTTTAGTACGTATAAGGTTCTTAAAAAAAATAAATGTATGTGGGGCCGAGCAGTGACCGTAGCGGCGTAGCAGCGTAGGGAACGTGAGCGAGGCCCCCATACAACGAGGAACGAAGCGCAGCGTAGTGACGCTGTTAAGTCAACAACAAGATTCATACCGTAAAACCCAGTACATAGCAATCCAGTACATAGTTTATATAAGTACATTTACAATCCCATCCATCATTTCTTGCTTCTAACATGTAAATAATCATGTTCTTTAACATGTAATTAATTTATTGTCACTTGACATAATTCTCTTTCCTATGTTATAATTAGATCAACAAAAATTATCTTTCCTATTTACAGACAAAATCAACGACACAAAAATTAACGAGAAAAAAATTTGTCAATTAAGAGATATAACACTATTACATATCCTGGTTTACAAATATATAACGGATAAATGACAAATAATACAAATTTTAGAAAGGTGAAAATCTATGAAAGAACCTGAATTATCAGCAGAATTTATTAAATCTAGGCTTAAGGTAGGTGAAGCCTACTCTTACCGACAAATGACAAATTTGCTGTGTCAAAAATATGTCGGCGGTAGACAAAAAATTTTGCAGTTAGAAAAGTTTAAGAATTACATGGATCTAAGAAAAATTCCCAACTCTCACAAATATGTTGTTGAAGAGATTTATGATGATCCAGACATCATATTTAAAGAAGCAAGACACGATTCTTTATATATGAAAAGGATCGAGGCTATTATATTAGTTAAACTATTAAGATATTATGACACTGGATATAGTGCAAGTGTTATTAGATGGCTAGAAGAACTTAGTATTATTAAAAAAAATTACATATTAAGGAAATTTGAGAGTAAAGATGATTACAAACCAGAAATAGACAGAATAGATATTGAAGAACAAAAGAAGCTTGCGGATGAATTTTTCCAAATGACATATAATAGGTTTTATACAATATTCTTTCGTGCTTTAGAAAGTATGAAAAAACGTGATCTTATAGAATACAGAAAATGTTATTATATAAATGTCATAAATCCAAAAGACAGAAGAAAGGTTACTTCTTCTATTGCTGATGACAGACAGGAGTCAATTATTCATGAAATAGAAAATACTGCTGCAAATACTCTTAATACAAGTGTTGATAATCTTTGGTTTGGTTTGTCTACAAATATCAAAAAATACAAAACTGCTTTTATCAATGCAATAGCTACATACAATCTTACAGATGATGCAAAAGAACACGGTTACATTAAATATATTGTTAAATCAGTTCAAGCCACATTAAATGAAAGTGTCAAAAAAACAGTAACGCCAGAATTTATTTCGGAAAATTCATTAATCTTATATATGGTACGTATTAGGAATATGAATTGTTTAAATCAGACTGTTATTAACACGCTTACAGAATATTATAAGAAAAAGCTTAATATCTTATCTGATAAGAAGATTCAAAATATATACCATATTATCGATGAGCTGGCCAGTGAATTTGTAGATAAACCAATATATAATAATTTTAAACAGATAAGTGAAGCTTCTAAAAAGATCCCAACGTTGGAAGAATTTGAGAAAGCTAATAATTATTTTATGTTTTATACTTATCTAATAGATAATTTTATATCTCTTAACTAGTAAATAATTAATACTTGACACAATCTACACTTATATGATATAATTAGCATAGGATTTGATGATATTAATTTTTTTAACTATTAACTTGTAATTAATATAAAGGCGGTGAACTTATTGGTTTATTTAGATTCAGCAGCTACCACATTTCCACATCAAGATTGCTTAGATATGTTTAATGATTGCATGGTAAATTATTATAATCCAAGTTCAACTTATTGTGAAGCTGGTAGAAATGCAAAAGTAGATATTGATGCTGCGAGGCTAAATATTGCTGAATACATTAATGCTTCTCCAGAAGAAATATATTTTACTAGCAGCGGATCAGAAGCTAATACTTGGGCAATCCGTGGTCTTGTAGAAGCTAATGATATTGATATAATCATAACAACTAAAATCGAGCACTCTTCTGTTTGGAATACTATTAATTATATTAGTAGAAATAATACAGATGCCGTACATAGATATCAAACATGTCATGTTGAATATGTTGATATTTTAAAAAATGGATTGGTAAGGCTTTCTCATTTAAGAGAATTGTTAAAAAAATGGGAAGGGTACAAAATCTTAGTTGCTATTATGTATGCCAATAATGAGATTGGAATTATTCAAAATATTCATATGTTATCTCTTATTACCCATTTGTCTTCTAAGAATGCTTGGTTTTTTACTGATGCTGTACAAGCTTTTGGTAATGTAAATATTGATATGAAACTTCTTGAATTTGTAGATGCTATGTCTGTAAGCGGTCATAAATTTGGAGTAATGAGTGGCATTGGTTTTCTTTATCTAAAAAAAGGCACAAAGATCTCTCCCCTTATTTTTGGTGGTAATCAAGAAAGACATTTAAGGGGCGGTACTGAAAACTATGGGTATATCAATGCATTGGGTTATAGAGTATATTTTTTAAACTGTGAAAAGAATACTATCTCTAGAGAGATACTTCATAAAAAGAAGTTATATCTTAAAGAATGTATAGATAAGAACCTACATAAGCAAAAAGCTATTTGGTATTACAATGATGATAGTGAACGTAGCCTTGACCATATTATAAGTTTAACTATTAAAGGCGTTAATGCTCAGCAGTTAATATCACTTCTTGAAATGAATGGATTTATTATTTCTGCAGGATCTGCATGTAATAGTGGCAATAATGAGCCAAGTAGAGTATTAAAAGCTATTGGTCTTAGTGATGAGGATGCAAGATCTACAATTAGAATATGTCCAAATATAGATATTAAAGATATTGAAATTGAAGAATTCGCAAAAGTACTTGGAATTAGTACTGGAATTCTTATGGAAACTAATGATGAAAAGGTTGATGTAGATGAAAAATAAGTTGGTGATGCTTATATGTCAGAATACGGCATTCCAATTAAATTGATACAGGCTGGATCGATATATGAGTATAATACTGGCGTAAGAGATCGTCTTGATATGAAAGATGCTATTCTTATCAATAGCTTGTTTAAAGATTTTATAGTCAGTCATGGATTAAATGTCTGGAAAGATGGATCAACAAGAGATATTATCTGTTTAAACTTCAGTTATGGAAGCAGGTCTTATAAGGATGAAATAAAACATTTAAGAAAGACAAAACGTAGTGTTATTAATGATGATAATATCGATTATGAAACAAAAAGAGATAAACTAGTTTATATAACAAAACTTGAAGAGCGTGCAGAACAAAATAAAGATAAATATGTAAAAATTAATAATAGAGCATTAAGAACACTCTACTATAAAGAAGGGTGCAGCATTACATATAATACATACAATAGAAATGGAAAGATTGTAAAATCAGAAACAATTCATTATAAGATGATGGGAAGAAGCCCTGGCAAGGCTAAAACTGGTAAATGTCTTTTCATTTGTGACAGATTATATGATATTGCTATGGATTATTTGTATATGGGGATTAAACTTCCAGAAAAAAATGCCCCAATAGTCGAGATTGGTGCTTACTCTTCTCTTGCGACAAGTTCAATTGTTGGGAAGATAAAAATTGATCCTTATAATGTTTTGATTCTAAAAGATGTTGATTCATTTTTTGAAACGGATGCAATTAGTGTTGAACTAAATGAGAATGATGAATGTATTGCTGTACCAAAGAAAAATTACAAATTAAAGAATACGATGTTTGATGGACAGGCATTAATAGATAGTTCCATATTTCCTAGTTGGGCAGATGGTTATATTCTTTTAAGGAATCATTTTTGCAAGATGGCTGCATTTTGTTCAAATATTCAATTATTTTTTAAGGATTATTGTAATGAGCATAATATAGATTATGAAGAATATAAACTTCAAGATATGTTCGGAAATTGGCATTACGCTAAAGATATTCAAGTTATCACAACTGATAATGCTGTAAAGTGGTTAAAGTTTGATGGCATAACTTATGATTATTGGTGTGATAGGGTTAGACAAGATAATGATAGTTATTTTGGGATCGTAAAAACATCACATCAAAGTAAGCTTGGCGATGTTCAGCAGATGAGTTATCAAATGGTCAATGCGCTTGATATGAATACTATGGATGGCGTTATGGAATGTACTGTTACTTATGTTGATCAGTTAAAAAATGATGATGAGATATTTATTGAGTATCTTGAAAGAAATATGAATTTTTCAAATGATTATGAGGTGCTTATAGCTCTTGTTAGATATGATCCAGATTTTGTGTACAGTAGTTATTTTAAAGAACGCAGAGATCGAATAGTAAGAAGTTATATAAATAGTATAAAAACTGGCAAGGTTATTAATAATGCTGATAATTTGACTATTGTTGGTAATCCATATGGTATGCTTATGCATACTGTTGGTGAAAACCCAGAAACTGATCCTACATTCAAGAATGAGGAAGATGCGATTCAATGTTATACTGCAAGATTTGATGATGGTGAATATTTAGCTGAGTTTCGTAATCCATTTAACTCATGTAATAATTTGGGTTACTTACATAATCATTATGACTGGAGATTTGATAAATATTTTAATTTAGGAAGGTATTGTATAGCTGTAAATATGATACATACAGCGTTCCAAGATAGAAATAATGGTAGTGATATGGATTCAGATTCTATATATACAACTAATCAACCGCATATAGTTGAACGTGCCAGATATTGCTATGAGCATTTTCCTACTATTGTTAATAATATTCCTAAAGAAAAAAATATCTATGATTCTTCAATGGAGAGTTTCGCCAGAGTTGATAATAATCTTGCAGCAGCTCAGATGGCTATAGGCGAAAGCTCAAACCTTGCACAGTTGGCACTTACGTATACATATAATTTTGATGATCAGAAATATATAGATTATGTTTGTATATTATCTGTTCTGGCTCAAATCGCAATTGATAATGCAAAAAGAGCTTTTGCTGTAGATGTAAATGAAGAAATAAAACGAATAAAACAAGATATGGATATTGAGCAACATAAGTTACCATTATTCTGGAGACCTATAAAAGAATATAATGATAAGAGAAATAATGGTGGTAAATTAAAAAAGCAACCATTATCAAATTATAATGAAGAATTAGTTTGCCCAATGAATTATCTTTATGATTATAAATTTAATCGTGTAAATTATAGTACGACTATATATCCGATGGAAATGTTTTTTAAGACATTTGAACTTAGTGAGGATAGGCGTAAATGTATCAAGGTTGAGGATATTATAGAGAAATATTCGTTTAATCTTCATATGTATAATATAGAACAAGCTATGGATGAAGATGATTATATATTGCTTAGGGATGATTTTGATCAAATGATCGAGGATATAAGAAGCGTATATATATCTAAGAATTATGTTGGGTTAATGTCATTT
>AUXO015035352.1_pt1 | contig 10247 bp, 10 predicted proteins | sample 768731 | NCBI WGS metagenome assembly AUXO01 (sample SAMN02715735, study PRJNA202380) | gut metagenome | biome: sheep rumen | host: Ovis aries | place: New Zealand: Palmerston North | reverse complement strand
TGTCTGTCTGTCTGTCTGTCTGTCTGTCTGTCTGTCTGTCTGTCTGTCAAAAGCATAATTATTTTCTCCATAGAGTCAAACGTTATTTATAAAAAAATGTAAATTAATCAATAAATAAGCGCCTGAATATCATTGAAATTCCACCGATTTCGTAGGCTGCTCTGAGGCGGCTCGCATAGTGGGATAGTTTTGGATGCATCCCATTCCCACGATATTCAGCATCATATCTTTGGTAGAGCCTGGAATAGTTTCTCTCACCATCTAATTCTAAAATAGCCATGAAGGCTGCAATCGTTCCCATCCCCTCGTTTTTATCATTTTGCAAAGTACCAAAACGCCAGTCCACAAGATCTGCGAAGCCATATAAGCTAGCAAGTACAATATGAAATATTTTTTGTACTTCGGTCTCTAAGGCAAAACCCGCAAAAAACCTAACGGACTTAGTTCAAGTCTTGTGTAAACTCGCTTCATCAACTTACGAGACGGTGTAAAAGTTGTAAAATGCTGTTACTTTATTTTAACTAAAAATTATAAGCAGCCTCCTCGATGACAATCCCTTAACGTATTACTTATATATTTTATTATATAATTTCTTCAAAATATACAAAATACCACCTTGAGCATATGCAGTACTAATTCGAGTTAATTGAAACGCCAAAAATTCAGGAAATCCTATACCTCTATATCTTTGATGATAATAATGAAAAATTTTAATATACTCTTTAGTTTCTTGAGGCAGCCACGATCCTGTAAAATGATGTATTGTAAACGTATTATCTGTTACTTTTTCCTCTCCAGTATTCATGTCCTTAGCACAAAGATAATCAAAGGGCAACAAAATCATATTGTTCCCGAAAGTTTTCTTTTCTCCATCAAATATTAGTCCATATTTTTGACTAGTTAAATGGGTAATGACTTCAACATTTGTAGTTAAATCAAAACTACCATCTGTCTTTAAAAAATGGCGATTATCATAATACCGTAACAACATACCAATCCATGCATTCCCCCGACAGGAACCCATGGTTCCTGTCTGGATACGAGTCGGAGCCTCGTATCCAGACACTGCATCAAAAGCTCGCAATGGTTCTAAAGACTTGACAACTTCGACATCGGTATCCATATAAAAGCCACCATATTTATATAAAGCCTTTAACCGAACATAATCCGTAATAAAAGCCCATTTCTTAGCTTCATAAGCTTCTTTACAATAAACATTTTCATTTAAATCAAAATTCGATTCATTCCATTCCTTGATTTCGTAATCAGGACAATACTTTTTCCACGACGCAATATATTTTTCAACATCTTCAGGCTTAGGATTTCCCCCAAACCAACAATAATGAATAATTTTAGGTATCATTATGCTTTCCTCGCTTTTATGATGACAAAATCATTTATTATCAGTTTTAACCATTTCCCACTGCAAAATAGTATCTTCTTTTATAGTCTCTTTAGCAATCTTACCAATAAGTTTATTAATATCCATTGGTGAAATTCCTGTTCCCGGTCGCTTAAAAGTAACCATTTTTTCTGTAATTTTTGTCCCTTTAAGAATATCTACATTCGAAACAATAGAGCGCCTTGCATTAGATCGGGCAGATTGCTCTGTTTTTAGACAAACTAAATCAGAGTTTCCCTTCAATGTATTTATAAATTCGATTTCTTTTAAAATTTCTTCTGCATCATGTGCATCCATAGCATGGTAATGGTCATTTCCTGTTAATTTTTTATCTAGAGTAAAATGTTTTTCAATAATTTGTGCACCTAATAGATATGCAGTCTTTAAAACGTTGTAGGAACCATCTGGTTTAGTATGGTCTGAATATCCAATATAAACGTCTGGAAAAGTAGATTTTAAACTTGTAATTTTAGCTAAATTAGCATGTGTATAAGGAGTTGGATATTCTAAGACACAATGAAGTAATGTAAGCTTTTTGTCATTATATCTATGAATTATATCTACAGCAGACCGTATTTCATCTAAATTTGACGCCCCTACAGAAAGTAAAATGGGTTTATTCTTTTTGGCAATATACGTAATAAATGGAATATTACTTAAATCAGAAGAAGAAATTTTATAAAAATTCATTAATCCATAAAGATAATCAACTGAATCAAAATCAAAAGGAGTAGAACAAAATTCAATATCAACTTGATTACAAAACTTTTTGAGTTCAATATATTCATTTACACCAAAAGAATCAAACTTCTTGAACAATAAATATTGAGATTTTGTACTCTCCTCACTTGTATCCCAATAAGAAGGCGAATTCTTAGATGCCAAAGTTTCAGCTTTATATGTTTGAAATTTCACTGCATGAATACCCGCATTTTTAGCAGCTAAAACCATCATTTTAGCTGCTTCCATGGGAGATATCTTTAACTTGTCTGCAATATCATAATAATTAACACCAATTTCAGCAATTAATGAAAATTTTCCTTGTTTTAATCTTGCTTCAATCGTTTCCATCTATTGTTCATCTCCTAAAATAATATGTTTAATCCGATTTTGACTATGACGAAAATCATGTTTTAACATAAGAGAACGCATATTAGCTCGAATATTTGGGGTATTAATTAGCCAATCCAAAGTGTTTACTATCGCATTAATCGAAACTTTTTTTCCAAGTCCTAAATTCAAAAAGCCGTTTTTCATCGAACCAAAAGTATGTGTTAATTCGCGATTATTTTGCGCTAGAATAACCGCTGGTACTCCAAGACTAGCAATCTCAAAAACAGTTCTGCCTTGACTACTAATGGCAATATCAGCCGGCTTCATATAATCAGTTACTTTCATAACATTTTCATGTACATATATTTTTTTATCCGGTAAACTATATAATCCATGTGCATTTGCATCATACCCAATACCAGTAACAAAATCAAAAACAATATTAGGATATTTTAAATGAAGAGTTTTAGCAGCTTCGTACAATTTGGAATTTAAATTGCTGGGATCGGTTCCGCCAAACATAATAAAAATCCGATTAACAGTATCAGAAAAGGCTTTTGGTTGCTCTAATAAAAACTCATTTCTTAAACAAACATATTCCGGACCCTCATAAACATAATTACATAAATTTTTTTTGTTCTCATATAATGCATTAATAACCGCATCAGCATATTGAGTTCCGCTTCCCAAATCCTCAATGGTTATTACACGCTTAATTTTCGATTTGAGCCAAGAAATATAAGAAGCTTCTGTGTTCAAACAATCGTTGACCCAAATATCCGGTTTAAAACTATCAATAATATTTTTTAAATCATCATCTGAATCAATAGCAACATATCGCATATTTGTACTTTGTATCTTTTTCAAGCCATCTAAACAATCTTTTCGTGTAACAAACAAAATATTATGCCCCATAAGAGAAAAAGCCATAGTAATGCAATTATAAACATGCCCCATTCCTAATTGCTTCATACCATCACACCGAAAAACAATATTTTTTCGACTCAGAATGCTTTCAGAGACAAGCCAATCTTCAACGGCATCAATGTCAATAGCTTCTTGCTCTGGCACTTCAAAAACAGAAATATTATTTCCCAAACGAGAATTAAGTTGAACGAACTCTCTTTTAGTAATAAAAAAAGCACCTGTTTCCATATAATTGGGAGGCAACTGTTGCCGATTTAAACGTTTTTCATAATTTGGTACAATTTTTTCTCCTTCTTTTTTCCAAGATAAATGTGGTTTATTGACAACACTAATCATGGAATCCGATTTTTTAACTAAAAAATCCGTAATAGCATGATTAAGGGTCTCAACACGCATCAACGGAGAAGTTGGTTGTAGAGTAATAACAATATCATAAATATATTTTTTTCTTGCTTCCATCTGTTGAACAGCATCATAAACAACAGGATCCAATGTCACGGCATCAGCAGCTAATTTACTATCACGATTTACTGTCTCACCCCCATACATATGTGCTACAGCAGCAATTTCAGAATCATCAGTCGTAACAACACAGTCTGTAACCATCGGAGACTTTAATGCATTACTGATAGCATAACTAATTAATGGCTTGCCATGCATAAGACGAACGTTTTTTCTTGGTATACCTTTCGAGCCTCCACGTGCAGGAATAACAGCTAAAATTTTAGGCATCATTAATACCTCCTCTGTGATTTATATTTTTTCACAATAGTATCAAAGTACACTTCATACTCGCTAATCAAATTTTTCCAATCATATTTCTGAGACATATCATAAGCACGCAAAGACAACGAAGACATTTTGCTAGGATTTTTAGACAAATAAGTTATCAAACTTTTCATTTGTTCTATATCCGCTACACCATATCCATTAACTCCATCTTGGATATAATCTACATGGTACATCTGATTAAAATAAATCGCAGGAACACCTACGGAGGCTGCCTCTAAAATAACCTTAGGAAGTCCTTCGCTTTCGGACATCATAAGTAGCAGGTCTGCTGCCTGAAATTCATTATAAACCGCACCATTAGGTAATCGTCCTTTGAATACCACATTATATATCTTATTTTTTATTACATATTCTTTAATTAATGGTAGTTGATTACCATCCCCTACCATAATAAATTCTAGTTTAGGAAAGAATTGTGCTAACTTTACAAAAAGCAAAGGACGTTTTCTCTCAATAACACTTCCTACAAAAATAACCCGATGTAAACTTTTTTTAAAGGAAATATCAGCTTCATTATATGGATGGTCACATCCGAAATATAGAAGCTTAGTATCTTTATGATAAACTTGTATAGCCTGTTGTTGAAGCCCCTGACTGATAGCAAATGCATCATAAACATTCCAAAAAAAGTTCAATAGCTTTTTTTCTTTAAAAAGGCTTTCGATTTCATAAGACGATATGATACAACGTCTTTGCTTAAATTTTGATGCAAAAAATAAGTCAACTTGTTCACACCGCGGCAAATAGACAACATCATATTTTAATAATAATAACAACAATAATTTCTGAATATTTTTTATATACCGATTTATACTAATTTTATGTTGAATGACTTCTGAATCTTTAAATACTTTATTCTTATGATATAATGCATGAACTTCAAACTTTTCTTTGTCCAAATGTTTCGCTATATTATAACAATTAATATTTTGAGCATTAACACTATCTATATAAGCGCCCAATAAAATTTTAATTTTTTTATTTTTCATGACATATCAGCTCTTATTCAAGCTCCTCCAAAGATTTCACACTAACTGCATTTATTCGAGAAAAAATTTTATTTAAATTCGGTATCGAAATTTCAGCGGCCTCATATAAAAGATAACACTGAATATTATTAAGATTAGCCAATTGTAGAATTGCAGAAGAATATATGGTATAAATTTTTACCGGAACTTGATTTCCAATAAGAAGCTCCATAGGAATTTTCCAATCTCTGACAATATGAGAAGAATCAACAAAAGTGCTATATTTATCATAGTCTTCTCGGGGATGTAGTTTAATAACTAAATTTCTTCTAGACTCAAAAGACTTATCAACAAGATGCGAAATAATCTTCATGTAATCATCTTTAGCCATTACACCATCTTCTACTAAAGGCTGTCCAATAAACCAATCAACCCCATTAAGTGGTTTTATCCCCAATTCATTTGCAACCTCCTTAAAGTTAGTATTAGGCATTACTACAATTTTTTTTCTTACCTGTTGTGTATTCAGTAATTGAGGATAATGACACATAATAGTTTTAACAAAATTACTAGTTCCTTGTCGAACGATAAACTGAAATGATTTACCAAAACAAATTTTTCCAAATAGCTTAAATAAATTAGCTTGTCTAACTTGGCTGTCTCGATATAATCCAATCCCTTCTTCTACAACAATCACTTCACCCATGAAAGGTATATTTTGGCATAAATATTGCGTTATCGGAGAAATATCATTAAAAACATATATGTCTTTAATTCTTAAGGAATAAAAATATTTTACAACTTTCCTTAAATTATATCTAAAAGCAATAGGAATGATACTTATATTTTTCTTATAGTCTTCTAATCCATGAGTACGTAAAACCTTGCCTAAAAATTTATGATTAATAGCTTTTTCCAGTCGTTGATCTAAATCACTCATACTAAGTATAATGACATCAACCGGATTACCTAGAACTAGTGCTTGCAATACATGATACGCAGACATACATATAAAAACATCACTCATCCGATTAATTCCTTTCTATTTATTATTTTAAAATTGAGATACATAAGGCACCGTATTAGATGCACCACCAGGAAGGTAAAATCCAATATAAAATATCAAAAGCATACCAACCAAAGCAGTAATTAAAAAAATTCTTGTATTTAATGACTGAAACCCTCTAATAACATTAGGTACTATTAAATAAAATGGCACTATAAAATAATAAGAAAGTCGTCCAATAACAGGAAGTTCTCCAACAAAACTTTGGAATAATATCGCTACAAAAACCAATTTAAGAGCCCTTTGTGCATCCTTAAAATTATATTGAATAGAAATGAATGATAAAAACACCATTAGAATAGACCAAACAATTAGCAGCTTAAGTCCTTCAGTTCCAGGTTCAATTATTTGATATCCAGATGATAAAAATAGTAAGAATATAGTGACAATACGTTCTTTCAGCAAAAAAACAGCACCAGTAATCGCTATCAATAGCCACTCTTTCCCCCGAATATTTAAATAATTTAATGGGTACATCAAAAAGGCAATTGCTGCTGAAAAGTGAAACATTGCTGCAAAAAGAACAAAAAAAGTAAACTTGAGAAGTTTTTTTTGTTCAATAAAATGCATGGCATATAAAATAATCGCAATTGCGATAAATTGACGTGAAACGTTCATCGCTTGGTGAAAGCAACCAAATCCTATAAATAATAGAAGCGCAATCCATGGATAATAAGAGTTTTTTAAAAGAAAATAAAGAACAGCCCCCATTAATATAATAGCTTCTATTATCATTAAATCATAATAAGACCCACCTAATTGGAATACACTCCAATTGAATAAACTATAAAACACCTCATAATGCGATGCTAAAATTTCCTCTATGTTATATCCACTAATTTGATCAAAAAGATAACTATAAGTTAATGTATCATCACCACAATCTAAACTTCTAAATGCATATATAATGCCTAATAAAAAGCAAGGAATTATTATTGCTATGTTATGCAACCTTTTAGAAAGATTCCCCAAACACCCCGATAAAACAATTATCATAACTATAAATATATATGTCTCCATATCAAGTCACTGTACCTCATTACTAGTCATGTAGTTATACTTATTATCTATAGAAATTATCTATAGAAAGTTGTTTTTTATTTGCGTCGTAATGACTTCCATTCTCCAATATGCTTTTTTACTCATGCCTAAGTTATATTGCCCGTTATTTTTTATTTCAGCATAAATGTGAATTTGATTTCTCGTACTATAAATTCGTTGTAACTCATCCTTTATATCAATATGTTCGTTTTCTTTATTTTTATAGCTTTTAAGTAAGCCATAGGATTCTGCTATTTCGCATTTTCTAGAAAAGGAAACATCGTGACTCCCATCTTTTAAATTTTCATGATAATATTCTTTTAAAACATAGGTTAATATTGCTTCATAAATAGCTGCATAAGCAATAATTTGAGACTGGACTTCAAATTCCAATAATTCATCTTTGGCAGCAATTCCTTCAAATAATTTATACGAAAATCTAATAGCTTTATATTTCCGAATGATTTTTTCTTTTAATCTCTCATTTAAAATAAAATCAAAAAGTTTATCGCAATAACCATTGTCGTTCAAATCATTATTACAGTATTCATAAATTCTATTTTGAATATCATTTTCTAACGGCATACTATTTGCCTCCAATAATAAGTTCACCGAAAAGTCATTAATTTTTCTATAATATTTTTGTCCACGTTAGCATCAAACTTTCTCGCCATTAGATAGCCAGATTTTTTTATTGCTTCATAATCATCAATAGTAAGTATATTAGGACTATTTCGCTGTCGTCCACGTCTTTTAGTCCAATCAATATAGTGCAAATAATTATGCCTTGTATTTTTATATGGAGATGCCATCAACAAGGTTTGAAAAATTGATTCATCTGGATTCAATGAGTTTTACAAGTATTCGATAAAACTAGGATATTCTTTCAAGTAAGCAAATATCCAGTTAACAAATGATGCCGAAAGACAAACCCATGAAGGCCCATAAAAAAATTGGATTGGTGAAAAAGGCTCAGAACGCAAAAACAATGTATAAGTATGATTCCACCCCCCCCGTTATTTCTATATAAATACGCTTAAATAGCCTTTTTATAAAGGACCTTCCCATAAGGATACGAGGAAAAAATAAGTCATTTCGTTTATCATAATGATTTTTTCTATTTTGGTTATTATAAAAATAAGATGGCCATAAACTAATAAAATTTCTCTGTGGATGTTCTTTAAAATAGTCAACTATTTTATCTGCACTGACAATTGGAAAATCTTGTCCGCTACACAGCCAATAATAATCAAAGTTTTTCCTTTTCCTTGCTGCTGAAAATAAATTTAACGTCGCTTGTGTCTGAGAAAATTCTCCCCAACGTACATCAATACGCAAATCATCAGGCAACACATGAATATCTGGTCGTTTGATTAGTTGATTTACGATGTCAGCCTTCTTGTCCATATGGATGAAAAATTCAATGTCTGGATGTTTTAATGTCTCAAGAAAAAGATTGATTTGCTCTGCATTCTTATGACAAAGCAACAAAATTGCCAACTTCATTCCGCATTGCTCCTTATTCCATTATTTTCGCAAGATTTGTTTAAATAAAAATGCCCTCAGCCAATTAGGTACAACAGCTCCAATCAGACGAACCAGGCTCTGAACCTGATATTGGCTTCCGGTGATGAATCCAGTTTGTGCCATGTATTTGAAGAGATTGTGCTGAGACTGGACGTATTTCCAGCCGCCCCGGCGCTTATACATATCGCTGCCGGCCCGCATCCATAGCAGTGGCTCCTGTAAATTATAGCCTATAAAGCCGTGTTGGAGCATGCGAATCCAGAGGTAGTAGTCTTCTAGGAGATAGAAGTCCTGATAGCTTCCCACTGCCTGAACGGCACTTTTTTTGTACATAATGCAAGGATGGTTGAAAGGATTGCGTTTTTTAGCAAAGGCGATGATGTCGTCTTGATGTTCAGGAACGATGCGGCGAACGGAGACGTTCGTGATGGTGTCGCTGAATTCTTCTACAATACCGCTGACCAAACTGTATTCGGGGTGGTTATGAAATATAGCAAGTTGTCGTTGGCAACGGTCGGGACGGCTGACGTCGTCAGAATCCATGCGAGCAACGAGGTCGTTTTTGCACTGTCCGATACCAAAGTTCAAGGCCTTGCCCAGGCCGCCGTTTTTCGACAAACGGCAGACGTGCAGGCGCGATCCAAATTGTTGCTGCATGCCGGAAATGACGGCGTCCAGTTCCGGCGTCAAGGGTCCATCACAGACGAGGACAAAGTCGTCGGTCGGGACGGTCTGGTCGTAAATGCTTTGCATGCTTTGCCGTAAGTAATCGGGATGCTCTTTATAGTACACAGACATTAATACAGAATAATTGGCAGGCATAAATCAATCCATCCTTTGTAAAAATAGGAAGAACCTCTCCGCCACTTCGGGGCACCTCCCCTTCTCAGGGGAGACGGAGGCTTTAGCGTTCGAATTTGCTCAGGTCTAGGTCTTTACCGCTGACGTCTTTGCCTTCGGTGGCGCTCTTGGTGACTAGGATTTTGACGGTTTGGATCATGATGACGAAGTCTTCTAAGATACTGTAATTTTCGATGTACATGAGATCGTAGACGAGTTTGTCATAGGGGGTAGTGTTATATTTGGCAAATACCTGGGCCAGGCCGGTAATACCCGGTTTGACGTTATGGCGATAGGCGTATTCTGGGTTTTCCTGTTTGAACTGTTCGACGAAGTACGGCCGTTCGGGTCTCGGGCCGACGAGGCTCATGTCGCCGTTGAGGACGTTGAGGATCTGCGGCAGTTCGTCGAGCCTGGTGGCGCGGATGAATTTGCCGACTTTGGTAATGCGCGGGTCGTCTTCGGTGGCCAGCTGGGGACCGGAATATTTTTCAGCATCGACGCGCATGGAACGGAATTTATAAACCTTATATTCTTTGCCAAAGCGGCCGACGCGGACCTGGCTGTAGAGGACGGGACCGCCGTCACCGAGTTTGATGGCCAAGGCGACGGGAATGGCGAAAGGCAAGGC
>AUXO012894563.1_pt1 | contig 10247 bp, 7 predicted proteins | sample 768731 | NCBI WGS metagenome assembly AUXO01 (sample SAMN02715735, study PRJNA202380) | gut metagenome | biome: sheep rumen | host: Ovis aries | place: New Zealand: Palmerston North | reverse complement strand
ATTCCCCAGAACGGAATCAGCACATACAGACAAGAATCTCCACAATCATGTGCACGTTTCGAAGCTAAGGCAAAAAACAAATACAACATCACAGCCACTATGACTGCAATTAAGACTGATGCCATGCTTGAAGGCTCTGTCGTTGTATAATAACCATAATCTACAGTTTCCATTGGAAGTCTTCCTACCACCCACACGAGACAATCTAATACAATGGTGTAAATCAGCATATAAATAAAATACGTACTTCTATCAATGCGCCCACGAATAGACCAAATCCCTCCTGGCTTTACATCAGATTTCTTTCTTTTTTCTTCTTCATATCTCTCCCATATGAAATTGGGGGATTCTACGATATTATACTTCTCTTTTATGTCTAAAGGCAGAAACCATAGTTTCTTGATCGCTTCATAGCAACCATACTCTGCACTCTTTTTTAACCAGTACATCCAGAGAGACTCATCCTCATAAGGACTTTTCTTATCACTATAGACAATGGACAATTGATACTGCGCTTCGGCGTTTCCGCTGCCTGCCAACTGCTTCAATTCACTAAAGGCCTTAACATCCCCATTAATAACCTGTTCACAAAGTCTTTTCATAATCTCAAATTTTTAAATTATTCTTTCAAATAAGAAAACGCCGAGGGCAATTCCAACACCTTATCAAAGAGCAGCTCATCATCCGAGGAATAATAGTCCGACTTGCTGCCATAACTAATTACCAGCCTGTCCTCTATCAGTACTCCATGATATTGCCATGTCCTAAGCATGTGAGTGGCATTTACCCCTCTCTGATAGACTGTAGTAGGAGTTCCTGAGGTGCCATATATACCATTCACGTCCAAAAGTATTTCCGTGCGTCCAGATTCACTCCACTTACCCAAATACCAATTCGCGAACTTTACTTCGTCACGATAAGACCAGGAAATCTCCTTTCCTCTGACTTGAACATCATCAAATTCTATTGGCCCCTCTTCTGTATTCATCGTTAAATGATGGTTCTTTCCCTCATAAGATATTACGATAGAGCCATGCCAGCCCAGCCTATCTGGATTCCACGAACCAACAAACGTGCTGGGGCCCGAAGCTTCGTCTCCATTATTCAATGTCTGTGAGAGGGCAAAACTACCCATAAGAGAGGCAACTACACCTAAAAGAAGATATTTTTTCATTTTCATATTTGTTTAAGTATTTCAACTTCATTACTTTTCACTGGGATGCACCGTCCTTCGGGGATAAAGATTTCTATTCTTTGCTTCTACCCTACTCTCGTCAGGATGACACAATTTGATTAGTTCTATAATGCGATTGGCTGGAATCTGGGACAATATTATTGTGCACCTGCTTTCTGTAGCAAGTAAATGACATTCCTTGCCCAATGCTCCAACGCATTTATCAATAGAATCCACAACTTCGTCGGTTGCAAGAACAACGACACTCACATAATTTGTGTTTTCTTCTTCAGCCATCCTCTCTAAACCAGCATGTGGATAATACTGGCCACAATCGATTATAGGATTGTCTTTTTTCGCTGCAGCAGATGACATTATAATCATCATCATTGTTAGGGTCATTAATTTCTTCATGGCTGTAAAAAACTTGAATTGTTAAAAGGGGAACTCAAACTATTATTGGTAGCATTACAGTAATTTCCTTCATTGCCCGTTATTATCACTGGCACATAAGGATAGTTATCAACGTAGTCTGTCCAATCTTCCATATCTGTCTCTGTCTTGATTATTTATCTAACGAATCATATTAGTCTGTCCTGATGGTGGTTGAATTTTGTACCTGTAAATATACCGTATCATTACTAATCCTTTATTAAATCATCCTTCCCGCGCCTCTAATTCCGGTGCGGGAAGGACATGTCATCATCAAGCCTCAGGCCATGAAGGGTGTTGGGGCCACCGAGCCTCATTCAGAGGCCATGAAGGAAACTCCTCAGGAACGGGCCACGAGGGATACTTCTCGCTCGTCTGGGCGAAACGGTTGTTGTCTGCTGCGGCAGATGAGAGTGCTACCATCATCAATGCCAAGGTCATGAATTTCTTCATCTCTGTAATAGTTATTTTGTTAATACTTTGAGACTCCCCTCATTGGGAGACACCGCAAAATTACTACATTTATCCTCAGACAAATCCGTCTGGCGATGAACAAATTCAGCACAACGTACTTATGAACGTTACAATTCGAAAAACGTAACGTCCACTTAACCCTTTTATTCCTGTTGCAGGGAATTTTCAGCGACTTGTAACAATATACCTGCAATGCCTGTAGGGTTAGTTTCTGCAGTTTCTCGTATCTGCTCTATATTATTCCTTAATAAGGCTTCAATATTTCGCTTCACTCGTCTTAGAGACTGCTCGTTAACCAAGAACATGTTTTTGAAACGACTCACAGGCAAACCGCTTCTCGTCAACAGCAGAACTAAGATGCTAGCCGTCAGGAATTGGCCTTCTGCCTGTTTCCGGTTTATGCCGATTGCATTGAATAGAGCCGATTCTTGCCCCTTGTCTATTATTTCATAGAAATGGTCGATCTCGTCTCTTATCCCCTTAGATATGTTTTCAAGTTTTTTGCCAAGTTTATTCTTTTCCTCTTTATCCCGTTCTTCTATTGTTCTATCCAACACATAATTTCCACGGCTTTTTTCAATTACCCGTTCCTTCCTCGTATATGCGTCGTTTGCTCTGTTATAGTCATCCAACTGCTGTCGGACCTTGATGAGTATATTAAATGTCTCCAGATTACGATCCAGTGTGGCAATTTTGCGCATCGAATCAACGAAATCGCTCCGACCATCTATACCGTCAGCAAGGGATTGATATCCCTCCCTAATAAGTTTTAACTGACATTCTGCATATCCTCCACTCTTTTGTGATAGATTATCACACGCACCTTTTCGGTTTTCCAAATAGTCTTGGACACTTTTCCTTACGGTCGCACCATCCATTTGGTCTAACAAAGATTCCACCTGAGCAACCTTATTTTCGGCAGATTGAGAGGAAGTCAGCACACGCAGCATCTCGTCTGTTGCCCCCACTATCATGGGCAGTCCGCAAGACATGGCTTCATAATCCGATAAGACGCGCTTCATCTGTGCCATATGTTTTAACCAACTTGAGTTTTCTTCTATCTGGTTGTTAAGAACGAGAAGGGTGTGGTCATCAATAGCCTCCGCGGTTCGTTTCGCATGTTCGGCATAACCTGTATCATTTCGATACTGCTTGAAACTTTCCTGCTGTCCGCGCAGAATCTGAATAAGCCTCAAGGGAACGTGACCTGTCAGTTCCATAATTCTCATACTTATATCATCCAGTTCATCCAACCCCTTTTTCTTGCTGCCGACATCAACCTGCTCTGTTTCTGATAATAATGACTCTATCTGGGCTGAGATGGTCGCATCCAGGTGCTTCGAAACCATTCTTAACTCATTAATACGCCGAAGAAGACTTCTCTTATAGACCAGAAGGGCCTTTATGCTCATTTTGCGTCGGTCATGCCACCAAAGGAGAAGCACACAAAGCAAACAAAGACACGCAAGCAACAAAACATTATATCTATTAAACAATGTTGGTTTCAACACAAATTGCACCCAGGAAACAATGGGCTCTCCCGTCGAGGCAATGCCATCAAGCCTCACTACGCCATGATTACTTCCTGCATAAAGTCGTCCTCCATTTAGCAAACAAGCATTTGGTTCAAAACGTATGTCGGGAAAGTAAGTGGCAGATGTTGCTATATCTCTAATTCCATGTTCTCCTATTAAGACCAAATGATGACTTTCCGTGCAGAACACTCGACTATAACCCGATGCATTGGCATATATCGCCATCGACGAATCGTTCTCCTGGCGATATAACTTATGATTCGTGAGAATGTATAATGTATCTTCTAATGCCACATCGCAGACAAATGAGATTGGAGCCAAATCGACACGTTGAGGATAAGAATCACCTTTGGCCATAAACACACCGTCGTTCAGTGTGGAGATAAACAAAAGAGTATCGTTCAAGTTCGAGAATCGGGTAATATAGCTTTCCTTAAAAACCTCCTCCATTTCACGGACAAGCCGCCGACAGGTATCGGAGAGGCACACAAGCCCGTCCTGGACTCCTATCAGAGTAATCCCCCGATAGGATGACATAGCCGTAATGCGACGTGTAATGGTATCTGTTACCAGATGTTCGCGTTGCAACACATTCCAATAAAATCCCCTGCCTACTTTCGCACTCCAAACTTTCCGCTGCGTGTCGGCATAATAAAGCGTGCCACCAGAGACCGTCATCGCCTGTGCCTTCCTACCGTGCGGAATCTTGTAGACCTGTTCGGCTTCATCTCCAGTCTTCTTTTGTCTAAAGAGTTTGTCTCCATCTGCAAGATAATAGGCAAACGTCCCATCCAAACAGGCATTGGTTACATTGCCCGACTTGTTGAAGGTAGTCATACTATGGCCGATTCTAAGAAGGCCTTTTTCCGTAACCAGCAGGGACTGATTGTGGTTGGGGTCCTCAACTACGACGTTATAGCAATCCGTCCGAGCCCGGCTACGAAGCTGTACGGCTTGGTATTGAGAGGTAGAATGAAGCATAGAATCCGCCACCACGAATAACTGTCCACTACCAACGACATAAAATGTATGACCTACATGATACAACGTTTGTACGTCTCGTTGTTTTATGGGAATGCTGTCAAGGATGCGAGTCGTGTTAATGTCTGCTTGCCACAATGTGCCCTGTGACATTGCATAAGTCATTCCGTCTATTATGAGGACTTTTGAACACTTCTTTGTCAGCATCGTAGGCTCGCACTCTAGAGGGTTCTTAGCCAGGTTTATCCTAAGCACGCCATCATCAGAAGTACAAAACAGTAGAGAATCAGCATGTGTGGTCAGGTGACTAACAGATAACGGAGGAAGATTCTTTTCCTTATCGCGAAAGTCTCCTTTGGCATAGATTTGCTTGAGGTCATCGTATTCCTTTTCGATAGCAAACAGTCCTTGAGAAGTTGCCATATAGACAAAGGGAGGGTGTATGGCAATGTCATAGCACGAATATTGCGTCCCTTTCCGCCCCAACGGATAACCCTGATTCTTATCCACAAGACTGTCACCCACTATTTGGCATCGACGGAGGCCGCCATTTCTCACCCCGACCCAGAGTGTGGAATGAGAATCCGGATCCCTTACCACCTTATAGACACGAGAGAAGATGCTCTTAAGCGTGTCTATATGGTTACTCTCCGAATTATAGACATATATCGTACCATTCTCCGTGCCTATATAAAACAGGTTTCTTTCATTGCTATCTTGGGTGATTGACGCCAACCTCTCGTTGAAAAGGATTTCCGAGTCATCCAGTGTTACGACTCTCTCTCTTTCCGTACAGCCTATCAATAACCATCCCCACACACATATGTGAAGAAGATGAAGGAACCTGTTCCCCATTCTCAAGCTGTTGCTTACCATATATTCGTCAATTCATATTGAGTTCTAACCGTTTACAAAAGATACGGATTGTTGGTTTCCTCATATCCGATGGCCGATTTTTCCGTATCATGGGGATATAACCGTCTCGTCTGAAAGGATGTGCATACACTCTTCACACAGATTCATCATCCACTTTTTCAACTTTATCATAGTTCTGTCAGCTTCTGCATTAAGATGTCGATACCCAATACTGCCGTGGTCTTGATGTGTTCAAAACCATATAAGTCTTGTTCATAGAAATCGCCTGGGTCGATGATATAGCAGGGTATATTCCAAGGTACAGACTCTATTAATGTCGCAGCAGGATAGACTACCAACGATGTCCCGATAATCACAAAGATGTCAGCCTCCTCGCATATTCGCTTTGCCTCAGTCATATTAGGAACACTTTCGCCAAAGAACACAATGAATGGGCGCAACTGAGAACCATCAGCAGCCTTGTTGCCAATATTAATCGGCTCGTCAAGTGGCTTTTCTTTGATACATCTTGCATCATTCGGATTGGCTGAACTGGTGACTTTCCTCAGTTCTCCATGCAAATGCAGTACTCTTGTAGAGCCAGCCCTCTCATGCAAGTCATCCACATTCTGCGTGATGATACTCACCTTGTACTGATTTTCCAACTCGGCCAACACTTTGTGTGCATGATTAGGCTCAACCGTCAGCAGATTCTTTCTTCGCTCATTGTAGAATGCTAGAACCTTGGCCCTATCCTTGCGGTAGCCCTGTATCGAGGCCAATTCCTCTGCGTTTACTTTTGTCCACATCCCATTATTGTCCCTGAAAGTAGAGAGACCGCTCTCAGCGCTGATGCCTGCGCCAGTTAAAACGACGATATGCTTCATATTCATAACAATAAGATATGTTATTTGCCTTCACTAATTGTCATATTTATGCAACCCTCGATTTTACCATTGAGTATATATCACATTGTCTATTGTTTGCTCTCCCGCACAAGAGAAACAATAATTACCGTCGTTATAATATAAGAATTCATAAGACACTGACAATACCAAATTCCCATCTTTTATCCTACCCCTATATTTTTCTCTAAGGACTTCTTTGTTTGCAAACGAACGCTCACGAACAACACTACCGGTAGGTTTTTTCTTATCTGTATATGAATAACCATCACCCACAATTATTTGCCCGACGGAAGTGTAAGTTTGTATCCTCCATGTGCCATACTCTTCATTCAGGTCTAATGACCACTCTATGTAATCGTTATGGACTGTCGCTGATGTCGATTTCAATCCGTATACCTTTTTCATTTGAACGAAGAAGTTTCCATCCTTGTTGGAAATCTGAATATCCCCTAAGTCCTTATAACCTTTTTCCGTAGATTTCCAAACACCAATCAGGCTATTCCGGGGCTGTTCAGAGGAAGTGTGGTCATCAGATATGGATGGCACATCGCACCTATAAGTTATACCATCAATCGTAACACTGTAAGATTTGTTTGATGCATCAAATCGTGGTGCATAGTACTCTCCCTTGTATTCAGCACGAAATAACAGTTTTTGACCTATTTCCCTAACATATAGTTTTGCTGGCAGTTGTTCATATCCCACTGTTCCTGGTGTTCCACGATAGAGAGATGTTTCACCAATATAAATCCATTCATCATCAGTTATCTGGATAAAATCTTTATTATTCATTATTGAGCAACACATTGGTTGACTTGTTTCTGCAAAACCAGTTAAACTACAAAAAGTCAAGAATACTAATAAGCAAAAGTTCTTCATAACTATGTTTTATGTTAATTAGGTTACTCTATATGCTCCATTTGTGTCATAATTTCTTCATTTCAAACCAGTTTTCAGTTCATTTTAAGTTCACAAGTTGTCGGATTATATTTTCCATCACATTAACCACCCCACACATCTCCTCCACACAGCACCACTCATAACACGAGTGCTCTGCATTTTGTCCACTGTAAACGTCGGAACCGCCAGGCATCCGGTCGGGGAAACGTGCCGCCATCATGGCCGAAGTTGTGCCGCCCCGCGATTTCTTGGGCGTCATGGGCATACCTGCCTCCTTAGAGGCTTTCATAATAAGGTCGGGCAAATAGGATGGCATGGAATAGGCAATGTTTTGGTATTGCATCTGATTATCTGTCATGCTTGACTCGACGAATGGGAAAGCGGCCTGCACCCTCTGCAGGTTATCTTCCATCAGTTTCTTCTGATAGTCGCCCTCCTCGGGGTCGAAGTAGCGCAGGCGAACTTTCACCACGTAGTCGCTTTCGATGGCCTTTCCTGCGGAGTCCAAAGGATGAGTGAGCGAGTAGCAATGGACATAGCCTTCCTCTCCTTCCCTGGCTCCAGGATTCAACTCGGGTGGCACAAGCCCCATGAAGTAGGCCGCTGCCGACAAGGCGTCGGCAAAGCCGCTATTCTTCCCGTCGTTGGGGTGTGCCTTGTTGCCTTTGAAGTAATAAGTCTGCCCGATGGCCGTGAAGTTGGCTATGGAGAATTTGTCATAGGTGTCTCCGTCAACGTCTATCACAACGTCTGGGCTGTCGCCAAAGATGGACGGGTCATATCGTAAAGCTGCCTTGCCCACATCCTCGTTCTGGCTGAGAAGCACCATGACTCGGCCATGTTTGAGTTTAGGATTCCTAAGTATTTCCTCAACCAAAGTCACCAACACGGCACAGCCTGTCTTGTCATCAGCTCCAAGCAAGGTGGAGCCGTCGCTGGTAATGATGGTCTTACCCTTCAGGTCTTTCAGGTGAGCACCTTGCGGACTGTTGGGACTGAGCGTAATGCCTGCCGGAAGCACGATATCCCCACCATCATAGTTCTCATGCACAATCGGGCGTATGCCTTTCCCTGGAGCCTCAGGGGTTACGTCCATGTGAGCCATGAAGAGGACCGAGGGGACTTCCTTCTCCACATTCGACGGGATGTCAACATAGATGTAATAATCGTCAGAGAGCGTTATTTTAGCAATACTATCGTGGTTTGAACGTACAAGCTCCGCACCAATCTTATAGGCCAACACTTTTTGTCCTGTACTCAATGGAAAGGAGGTCATGCTGGGTTCGTCTATCGATTGGCTTTCAATACCCACATAGGTAAGGAAGCGCTTCTGCATCAAATTCTTCAAATAGGATTGACGGTTCTTTTGAAGCTTTTCAAGCACCTCCTTCGATCTCTTCTCATGTTTCTCTATAATATCAGCTGCGGAGTACGGGAAGGCGGTTACCATTTGGGGCGTGCCTCCTTTTACAATAGGTCCTGATAAACGAGCTGCAGTGTTCTGGGTAGTAGATACAGTGTTTGGGTCTGTTTGCTTTTGCAGATTAGTCACTCCATGAGAAACAACCGTGGCTGCCGCTCCCAATTTGGCTGCATTTGCAGCTGATTTGGTCGCCTTTGCTGTTGATTTGACTGCTTTTGCGAAGCCACCCACTTGTGCATTGGCACTAACTGGGAGAATGCTCAAAATCAAGATGAAGAATAGTTCTTTCATACCATATCCTCCTTGGGCCATCAGGACACCCCACTGCTTGGCATAAGAGATATGACGAATCGGAGAACATATAGATAAGAAGCGCGGGTGTCTCATCTCTGTTACTTGTCCCGCTACTTGAGGCCTTCGCATTGCCCACCTTGTCTAAGACAAGCAACAATGCAGAAGCCCACGCTGTATGCTTATATACAATATTCTTATTATATATAACACACATGTGAACGTCCCATGTTGCTTTGCTTTTTGACAAGGTTGAAGATTGCGAAGTTTCAAGTAGCCAAAGAACAAAGCGTCAGAAGAACGCTTTTGTCATATATGTGTCCACCTTCCGTTTCTTCCCCCGTTGGAGTCCGAATAGTGCCACGCTTGACTCTGACGGAACAGTGTAACACCGCAAAGTTATGAAAAAGTTTTCATTAAACAAAAAACGGAACAGAAAATCCATACCGATATTTTAGTAAGAAATATGACAAGTAGAAATGGGGCTAAGAGCTCCAAAAAGAGACAATATTAGGTTATGAGGCTAAAATAAGAATGCTGACAGAGAACGCCCCCACCGTCCCTGACTATTCCTCTTTCTTGTAGCTACTCTGATAGGCACCGGCATCGGGCTTACCGTCAGTTAGGCGGCTGACACCACGACGGTCGGTGGGACAGAGGCGTGCCACCTCGGGGTCACCCATACCACGAATGGCACTGAGGGAGTCGGGCGTGAAGTCGTAGATGAAGTTGTGGGTATCTAAGAGACGGAAGTGCTTATCACCATTGACCTCGAGGGAATCGGGCAGGTCATAGACGATGGATTGCATGCGCTCGTCGTCGCTGGCGGGCGTGCGCATAAGACAGTTGCGGAAGAGGAAGGGGGCCTCATCAACCGTAGTGCGAAAGAAGCGGCCGAAGAAAACGTCGTCGGCATAGCCCGTGATGACACAGTTGAGGAACTCTGCCCGCTGGAGATGATAGTAGGTGAAATCCTTCTTGGGGTCAAGGCCCGTCAGCAAGGAGTCGCCAACCTCCAGTGCGGGACCGCGATTGGCCGAGAGGGGATAGAACTGGGCCAGGGTGCAGTGGACAAAGAGGTGGTCGCCGCCGAGGAGGCTGACGGTGGTGCCCAGAGTGTTGCTAATCTGCGTGCCCAAGACCTGCGTGGCACAGTGGGTGAAGCGAAGGCCGGGGCCGCCGATGTTGTGAACCTCGCAATCGCGCATCACAAGCAGGGGCTGGGAGGGGTCGAGCAGCTCTGTGCTGTCACACTGGATGGCGTAGTCGCCAGA